>JGI24891J29808_1000343_pt1 | contig 35450 bp, 20 predicted proteins | sample FreactcultuFSWF8_FD_29808 | JGI IMG/M metagenome (IMG submission 29808) | reverse complement strand
CCGAAGGCGGGGCTCGAACCCGCGACCTTGAGGTTGTGCTTATAACAATGATAAGAGCCACACGCTCTACCGATTGAGCTACCCCGGCAGGTCTGATGATCAAGTTCACTGAGTGAACTGGCTGCTGACTGATGGAAGCTGGATCTGCTGTGTCGGTATATGTACTCTTGTCATTTTGCTTCTGCAATGTCGATTGACTAAATTATAGAGAGACCTCCAACACAGGAATTGACATCTTGCTCACTCTAGTATATCTGTACCAAGAGCAGACCTGAATCGTATCTCTACCTCAGCTTTCTATGAACATAGCCATATCCTAGCAGTCAGCGTAATAAGTAGTCTCGTAGGAACGATTTAGGCACAGTTGAAAATCGTACGCTTGGGAAGAGTACATCGCATCTGCCATACCATTTCTGGTTTCTTAGTGAAGGTACGGTAAGCAAGAAGAGTCTATAACCCGTTGCAGTCTATGTGAATGGCTTCGTTTCCATACAAATCGAAAGATAATAACCACTATCAAAATGCTGCAACTTTCCACGCACAGTCATTTACATCCTACGATATAAATCTGTTGATACAACATTACAGGCTCACGAACACAAAACAAACTAAGTCATAACGTGAAAATTAGTCTACAAACATGTTTTTTGTATAGTCTAGATGGCTTAGGTTAGCACGTTCATCGTTCTGGACTGTCCCCATCGATTGCTCTACGAAGGCATTATGCATTGAAATCATTTCCTCCCATAACCAACAAGCTCGCTTCTTACTTATCGTTTAGCTCCATAGCCCTCGTTCCTTCAGCATTCTTGCTTGCTTGCATTGCAGAAAGGAACCGTCAAACAAATGGAGAAAGACCGACCCGCGAAAGTTAACTATAGAGGAAGGAACGACCCGTAAAAGTCACCTAGAGAGGAAGGAGCGATCAAGAAAGGGAATCAACAGAAAAGAAGGAGCAACCGGACAAATGATGAAGGAAGGGATATACACATAAGGAAAGAGCAACCCACGAATTTGGCCCGAACAAGAAAGGACGACCGAGAATCAGAACTACTCAAACAGACGTCGCGATTAAGCAACTGAGTCATTCGTATCACGAGGCTGCAATAGATATCAGGGGGACAGAGCGACTAACGAACTGCGACTGGAAAGGAAAAAGCGAGTGAGGACAACAAGTACCGAACAGGAAGGCACGATCCACGAAAGTCCTCTGAAGAGGAAGGCCCAGCCTACAACTGAATATACCAGAGAGGAAGAAACGACCAAAACCAGAAGAAGGAGAGACCAATATTGGAGACCACCAAAAAGCATCCTAGCTCACCATGACCTCCTGTTCTTATACCTGTGAACATGCAGGATCTCTTTCAGATTGTACAAGATGTCCAGTGAGAGCCTGGATCTCATCCTTAGTCGGACTCTCGCTGAACAGCTTGATAGTTTGGAAAAGATCCTGCGTTTTGATGCATAAAGGTAGGGTATGGATTATCGCTGAGATGGTGTCCATTCACTGAGAATCGGGCTGGTTTCCTCGACTCTGAGTGGGCATTTTGATGAATTGCAAAGATATTTTGCATTTCTATATCGTGGTTCCAGGGTGTGCGGTGCCACCACCCCAAATTAATAAGGAGATCGAAAGATCCGAGGATGATGTGAACTGCTTGTCAGAGTGCAGTAGCTTGTTTGATCAGAGGATTTCTAGGTAGTTGTAATGTTCAGAAGCGCCGTAGACAGTCTCCCCTATCGACTAAGATATAAAACAATATGACGGGAACAGAATTGTCTTTACACGTGCAACATCTACGTGTGTTGTTATGGAATTGGAGAGGAGGGTTGATGAGAGCAGGGTCTCCATGTCACCTTTGGGACTTGAAAAATCCGTACTTTTGTGCTTTCTGTTGCGTTGATCATGGACACAATGACGCTTAGTGAATCTGCTCATTTACATTGATCGGGCGGACAAGGTGTTTGGGACCTGACGACGATCGAGCAGCTGTTGGCCTGTTGCTTGGTCGTTCTCTCGTCTGCACCAAGGGTCTCGATCATGCAATCTTGCAGCGCTCAGTTCCAGATAAGCAGAAGCCAGAAGATCCCGAGGGACGCTAATGAGCATCGTGGTATGACCATCGCAATGGTCTGAGTAGGACATAGTGCCGCTAAGAACCTACAAATCTTGCCATCAGATCTGAATAGATGAAGGCTTGCGATGAAGACCTGTCAATCTCGCAGGTATCGTGTACATTGCATCGAAGATCGATGAGGGTATCAAATATACGTTGGGTAGCTGCTTTCCTCGATGCAGAGCAGGGGCCAGGGATACCGACAGAGAAGCGAGGCGGACATGCGAAACATCTTGCTTTCTCGTTCGCAGCGGTTGCCGGCAGCTCTCATGTTCAGTGCTTGCAGTCAGCAGGTTTGTTTTTGGGCTCTCTTGAAACAGGGATCACCATTGCCAGATCACTGAATCGGGCGATTTGGAATCATTCATCCGTGATCTGGGCATTGACGGCGCAGTGCATCATGGTCCCTTGCAGCAGACACGCGTGAGACAAGTGCCGGAGGGCGTTTGTCCTTTCAGACAACACGTGCATTCAGTATTCAGCTGTAGATACCGGTTCGGAGAACCCGAAGCAAGGAGATATCATCTCAAAGTGGTTGCCGATCTTGGCGACGAGATCTATTGTCGCTGTGTTGGTCGACCTGCAGGATGCCTGAAGATTGAATCTTCTCCGAGACAACGGAAGGATGAGCCATAGGTGTTCGAATAAAGATCTGACCCCTGATGTTGGGACATGGAAGACCAAGGACACAGGGTCAGGATGTCTAACATAAAGTCCCAGGCGAGAGGTCCCATGCCGAGGTGATCCTTCGTGACTCGAGTAGGATTGCTGACTCGTCAACAATCGATGATCATGAGATTTCCCGAGTGATGTCGAAAGGCCAGGGAATCTGAAACCGGACGAGAACAAGGGCAACAAACCAGGAATTGTCGTAGCGCGGAGTTCGGCGCGAGAGATGCATTGCATGAGCAATTAGATGAGGCTGCTCTCTTATACACCGGGGCACACTCGGACGAACTCTTCTCTCCCAGTCCTGCCTTGACTATTGTTTAGCTTCTCAGCAGCTTATTTTGAGCATGGGTTAGATATATTAAAGATCCAAAGTGACGGGAGCGCGAAAAACCAACAACAAGAACTATCGAGATGGCTGATCGACGGGGGAACGATGGATGGCTGTGGTTAGACGCGCGCGGCGTAGGCCTGACGCTCGAGGCTTGCGCAATATATTACTTGCATTGGCGCCTTCTGGATTTTGGGGACAGGGAGACGACCCGCGGAAGTCCCTGATAATTGACAGTTGGATACTCGAATGCGATGTAGAAGAAGAAAAGGATGTAGGACTAGACTTGTCGATAGACCCATCAACCTTAAAGGGCGGCAAGGGCTCCGAGTATAAGCTCCAAGGTCACTCGACAAGAGACGTGTACCTTATGCCGGTCGAGCCTACTTGTGATGGCGTGAAGACGTCTTTCTGCCAGGGAGAGCAATGTACCCGTACGACCCACTTAATTGACAGAAATCACTTGCATGATTGCATCGTGTCTCCGGTCTCCTGAGTTCATATGGATAGATGAAATGGATCCATAACAAAAAAGGGGAAGTGACGAAGTTCGAGATCTGTCCGGTCCAAACTTGTGAATGAAGCCTTTTTTAGGTCAATGGGCGATGGTGGAGACCGAAGGACGCGACGTGAAGAAAAGGAAACAACGTTTTCGGGGAGTGGGAAGAGCTGCGAGCCGACGGCACGGATCGCTCGAGTGATTGGCCGGGGCAAGATCTGATCCCGTCCCTCTAGCAGTATGGAGCTTGTCAATCATCATCCTTTTACTAGTCAATCAATCTATCTACCTTTCTTACCTCTGACTACTGTAGGTGCTAAATGCTTGACAGACCACGACCCATAGATCTAGAGATGCAAGAGATTCAACCATTATTCAGGAGTACGTATATCCGGGTCGTGGAAAGAGATCGCGACGAATGCGCCAAGGACAACACATCATTTTTCGCTTCAGCGCGGAAATGTTGGTCATCTTCAAATTTCCTAGAATAGTCTGCTAATTTGCAAGAACTTTAGCTGTGAATTGATACAGTAAAGTTGATGAGCTGTCAGGTGGTTGATACTCCTGTCAAACTGACGGTACGGAGCGGTCCGGCGCTGTGGCCGAGAGCCCCGAGCTTGACAGCGAGGTGGCTGGAGCATGGCTGAAGAGCACCGACGGTGGGCCATGACCCGTAGCCCTGAATACGCAATGAGTTGCTCATCCGATTTTGCAATTCGAACTGCCGGGAATGTGTTGAGACGACAGAGACAAATCGAATGTCACAGGCACGAGGTTGGTGAATGGTTCTTTGCAATCGACGCCAAGTGGAGAGGTTGATGTTAGATTGAGAAACTACCTAGTAGAAAGGAAACAACATCGTATCGACCCCTGGTCCTGCGTGTCCGAGAGAAGGAGTAGCGACTCCGTGAAAGCGACTTCAAGAAAACCTGGAACTCCCCTGAATTTTGACTCGGTTCTCTTTAGAGATATCCGCAGGCGTTAAGACATATCGTCATAATAACCTTCTCATAAACCCCTTCGAACGCCGATCCTAAGGTTGTCCAGCAAAAAGAACAAAGGAAGAAGGAAATAAAGGAAACGCAAAGATGCTCTCGAGGCGCACTGGAAACGCCTTCGCTAAATGATACTTTGGCGCGACTTGATAAACTGAAGTTCTGATGGAAAGCAGAGAAGATATTAAGGAAAAGGGGTGACCCTGAGAAATGTCTTATGTCGTTACGTCGTCATGCTGCTGGTTTGTTGTTGGCTGTCGATTGCGAATGAGTGGAAGGCGCAAATAGTGCTTGGGCCAGATAGATTATGGACGATCGAGCTGCCGTATGCAAGCAAGAGTCGTGCGCGATCAACGGCTCGACTTGCTCTTGCTACGTGTATTGGGCACAATGTATTCCTTGCTCGGGTCCCATTCTTCAGGATGGAACTCTGGGTTTAGGAAGTGGGTACGGTTGAAATGAGAACTGTACGAGTTTAGTGACCTCATCGAAACAGACTGATGGTCAAGACTTACTGTTTGAACTGTGCTGTCTGACAAACAGAGTTCTGAGCAGTCGCGGCTGCAACGTTCTGTCCGTTTTGTTCAAACATGTGCGTGGATGGCCTGAAGTTGCCCTTGCCGCCATAGCTGAGCTGATCGTAGTTGAAGAACGTGGTCTGCGAAACGGGTGAGAACGCGTAATCAGTGGTTGAGGTGGGCGAGGGAGTCTGAGCCGCGGGAGCATAAGCAGGCGTGACAGCAGACACGGGAGCCGGCGGTGCGTGGTGCTGGACAGACATAGGTGCAGGCGCTTGCACAGGAGGAGGTGGCATAGCAGAAGTGGGGGCGGAGTAGTCGGATACACCGTAAAATTGGTTGGGCATCCAGTTGGACTGGCTTGAAAGCAAGGACATTCCAGGGATCATGGTCATAAAGTCGGACATGCCAAGGTCCATGACAGGCTCTTCGTAGTGGTGGAGCGACGACTGCAGGTATGTTGGCACAGCGATAGGCTGGCTTGGTGGTGGCTGCGTGAAGATTTGATCTGGCTGATACAATATGTCGTAATGACCGCTAAGAGATGGATTAGTCGTGAAGACAGAGTGCCGCCCAGCAAGAGTGACTTACGGTCTGTAGAGAAGACGGATGATCTGACTACTCGAAAGGCCAGGCGCGAACTGATGAGCGTTGACCTCTGTGCCAGCACTGCGATCAAGGTAGATGACTTCCAAAGAGACACCGGCAGGCTTGAGCAAGACGTCAGTCAAGGCTTGCATTCCAGGATGATCGATCTCGATCTGGTGAGGGTCGATGTTGGCGTCGCAGTAGCTGGGAACAGTGTGAGGAAGCACGAAGGGAGCATAGTCGTTCGGGCGAGTTTTCATCCATGCTGAGGTAAGTGTCTGCTACGGTAAGTATATCGTCAAGTAATATGGGAAAAACCATGGCCTACCTTGAGGTATGTGATGATTCCGTTCTGGGTTTCCTCGTTGTTGAAATGCTCGAGGAGGAAGGCTTCGGATTTAGAAGCATCGGCTGACATGCACTTGCGTAACAGACCATGGATCTCGTCAGCAAAGTCTTCCCAGATGAACTGGCTATAGCCAGCCATGTTGATGACATTTCCCAGAGACTTTAGGCGAGTTTCTTCTTCCAGGAACTTGGTTCTGTCACCAAAACGAAAGAGGTTCTCGAAGTAGCCAAAAGCGACAGCTTATGATCCCGTTAGAACATGCGCATAGGGAGTGTCAAAACTTGGGTCGTAGCTTACCTCTCCAGCCACATCTCCCATCTCCACGAGTAGTGCGGTAGTGAGAGTACTTGTGGGGAAGTGCCTAAGATAGTGAAATCAGTGACCAGTGGTGAAGTCCACAACAGGATAATCCGTACCGATGTTTTTGTGCGGTAGACTGGGTCAGCAGCAGCATACTCTTCAATGAGAGCACTCGTCAGTTGCTTTTCACTGACAAAAGGTCCCTGTGAAAACGCATCAGTTGACGGGGTCCGAAAGCTTGTGCGACGACGACACGAGCGGATGCGGGGAAGGGAGGAAACTCACCGTCACTTCAGGTTGGAACTCGGCCGACAGTTTCTGAAGCTGTGCCATCTCGTCTTCAGACTGTGAATATGCCATAGCTGCAGGCGTGTGTCGGGGTTGTTGAGGTTGTTGGTGTTGATGAGAGTGGATAAATTGAGAGTGGTCGACCAAGGGCTGGTGATGGTGGTGGTGCTGATGATGAAGCTCGGGCATTCCAAGCGCCGATGGCCGCATTGGCATCTGCATCTCTGCTGGCCGGTACGACGTGGTGTACGACGAATAATCGCCATAGGGATACATTCGATCGCCTTGATAGTAGTTGGGCACTCCCACGTAAGTGTACATGGCGATGATGGTCAGAGTATATCAAGCGATTGGACGGGTCGTATTTGAAGGATGCTGATTATTGCCGGGTGTGGAAAGCGAAAGCAAGAGCGAAGCAGGCAGGCAGGCAAGCGGGCAGCTTGAGAAGCAAAGAATGATGGAAGAGACGAGCAAAAGACGAAACAAGAAAAACACCGAGGTAGCAGGAGGTCTATCACGCAGGCCGTGGGCGTGAGGGGTGGATGGGCTTTTTCACACAATAGCCTTGTCCCCTACGTGATAGATTGAGGTGCAGGAAGCCGGGGAGGTACTGGCACAACGATGGGAGCAGAGAAGAGAGGGATCCGTAAGTCTGGGAAAGGTTGAGCAAATGTTCGGTTCCCTTGCTGCAGTAGAACAAGAGGATACAGGGGGTACTATATGAAGAGATGCGAATGAGAGTATAGGTCATGCGGCTTGATTCCTGCCAGGCACCAAAAACGCGTGCCGGGAAAAAATGTATCAGAGCATACATATCCGATCGGGTCACGAAGATGGAGCGTGGCAATCGACTGGAACTGATCCAAAGCTGGGAGCCAATCTAGAAAACCACTAGACTCGGCGCCTCATGCACATCAAACTATCACCACACCTGTACTGTGAAACAGAGGCTGATCTTCGAGTGGGACAAGATATAATGGATTGTCTATGAGACAAATTCGGTCGACGAGGGTCGGCACGCCAGCTCCGAGTAGAGATACGAGGACCTGACAGCTTGCTAGCGATTCAGATGAAATCGTCATATTCTTACAATGTGATTTTAATATCGAAAACATCCAGCGCGCCGAGTGGGAACCAAACTTTGGACAGCGTCTCTTTGGAGCAAAATGCGACAGGTCGGGAGACCTAGCGAAGTGGGTGCTCCTCGACCCGACGGAGTGGGTGCTAATCTGAACGCACAGGGTTCGTCGATGGTAGGCTGGGTTTGATGCCAGCTAATCAACTAGGAGCTTCCGGGCCGCAGAAGATCATTGGGCGGCTCCGAAAGAGCGGGGATCGATGTGTTCATCTAGTAGTACAAGAATTGACTACACGACAATGCAGCATGCAAGCTTGCTCTTTACCTGTCTCTCATCGGCAAGACCTGTTTGCACTCTGGATGCAAGCTTACGGGCACGGGATGATCCCATGCAACAGTCATCGCTGTGACTTTAATATATCTCGACCTTGGGATCGGTTCTTCACTAATCATTATTATTCGTTATTTTGTTGCCCTTCTACCCATGTTGCCCAAGCTACACGTCCAACACCAACATCCATGCCCCACCCTCAGAGATGCGACCTGTCTGTGCTGGTATAAGAGGCTGACTCTGTGTGTTACCGCAAAGCAAAAAAAGAAAAGCCGTTTGTGCCCGATGATGTCCGGAGCGTATTAATGAAGAGAGACGTTTACGAGCAATATTTCATCAATCGCTGACGGGAGTACAAGGAGCGCCCAGAGGGAGGTTGGAAGGAGAGGGGCATAGACCGCTTTGTGTCAGCAGCATGCGCAAGCGAAGAGGCGCATAATAGTTCTTCCAAATAGCGTTCCGGGTATCGCCAGGTACGCCATCCGCTGCAGATTTGTGGCAATACTGTGGAGTTGTGGTGTGGAGGCGAGGCAAAGGGCCGTGATTGGCTGACGTTCGACATGCATGCAAGTCATGTCGAGATGCATTCAACCTGGGACCCGGGACTGAAGTCTGCGCTTTCCAGCAGGCATGTTGGTACGATGCGCGGAGGGTGAAAAGTACGCCTCGGGATTCGCCATGGATGGCGCCCCATCGTCACCCTTGAAACCCTCACCGTCGTTCAGGACGAATGCAGCCAACGAACGCACGGCCGAAGTCCAGTCGGCGACTGCGTGCATGCGATCCAAGTCTGCCCTGCTTTCGATCTCGACGGTTCCGGCTTCTTGGTTGATCTTACCGTGGAGCTTTTGATCCATAATCAGGAAGCCTACGATGTCTTGAACCTCTGGGATGGAGATGTTCAGCTGCTTGGCGATGAAAGAGAGGCGGAAACGCGTGTAAGGGGCGACCAGCTTCACAACGGCCTTTGTGCGCATGTTTCGCGTGACTTCGTCAATGTTCTCGGCAATGAAGGGGTCGGCCAGCAGATCCTTGTTCTTCTGCAGGATTGACTCGTACCGGTGAATGTCGTCTCGCTGGTAAGCGTCGACCAGCTCGGTCATGGCAGCAATACGAGGATCATTCTTGTATGGCTTGGTCTCCTGCGAATCAAAGGGGTTGATATCGGAGCCCATCAGCATGGTCGTCAGAACGAGATACTTGAGCACTTGGATTCTCTGCAATGAACCGGCCTCGTCGTAATTGCGGAAAGACTCGAAGAAGTCGGACTGAGCCTCTTTCCAGTTCTCTGCAGGTGACGGGTCAGCAAAGGGGGTCTAAAAGGCGCAAGCGTGGCGTTCCCGAACCTTCGCTCATGTGCATCTTGCCACCACACTCTCGGATGATGCCCATAATTTTGGGATGAGGCACGGCCGATCTGACCTTGAGTGCACGTTGGTAGAGAGCCTGAAAACGAGATTGCAAGATTAGCTCACGGCTCACGGCGTCAGTGACTATCATGAGATATGGGCACGGACCTTGAGGCGCTTGTTGTTGCGAGTTTCGGCATACATGAGGATTTCTAGAGCGTAGACTTCGAGCGAATATGTGCCCTTGCTGGGGTCGTCGGAGCCATCTTCGAGCTGACAGGCCTTGTGTAGTTCGCGCACCTTGTCCGTAAGGCGACGGTAGTCCTTCTGATCGAGCCAGAGACGGGCCAGCTTTGTGTTTGTCTTGAGCCAGAGACGCTCGTTATTTGTACTCTGGAAGGAGTCGAGCGTCTTGGAATAGAACTGCTCCATGCACTTGTTGGCGGCCTCGTCTTCTGCGTTCTTCTCGATGAAGTCGAGCATGTTGTTGATGGACTTTTCCGAGTAGTTACGGGTGACGGCTGACTTGACATAGGTGAGCAGTTCCTGGTAGTGCTCAACGGCTTGATCATAGCGGCGTAGCTTGAACTCGAGCTTAATGGCCTGTTTTAATCCTTTGAATCCCCTGGCGTTTGTGTTAGTCTATGTCTTTTGCTGACAGCAACAGCGGCACATACCAGTCTCCTTTCTCCTCTTCAAGTGCAGGAACACCAAGGAACTCGTCGATGGCTTCCTCGGGGTTGTCGACCTTCAATTGCTTGGCGTTGTAGTACTTGTTTTCGATGTCGACATCGCCGCCCTGGTCCTCATCTTCGTCTTCGTACTCAAAGTCGTAGCTGCGTGGGTGTCAGCATTCCTCTCGGTCATAGACAGATGTCTCGCATATCTCTTACTCCTCCTGGTCAGAGTCCTGCATGAAATCGTCGTCGTCGGACATTGTGGCGGCGTTGAGGTGTGGTGAAGGAAAGTCGACAGGTCTCTTCTTGTGAGAGAGGTACGACAATCGGTGGTACTGAAGTTGCGGTGACTGAGCGGAAGCACAAAGATTCAGAATCTGGTGGATGGCTTGGTGCGTAAGTAGAAGGTGATTGTCGCCAACAGGCAACAAGTGACGGAGTGAGCTTCGTGTTCCACGTTCCAGCCAGCTCGGATGACGGAACCACACGATAAGATAAGAAGCTTGGCATGGATTCAACTTCTCGCGCTTCGCAAGTTCATCATCAGCTTCCTCATCAGTATCCGCGACTTCACTAGACATCTCACGTTCACAACATATTCAGTCTCATTCATTCTACTGGGTTCTAGTGTGGCCCCTAAGAACTTGACCGGTTCTCATTTCAAACAACAAACACAGCTTGATATCACCATGCAGCGTCACGAATAGCCACACCAAGCAGGACAAAAAGACTATTTCGATGGGCTCATACTTTTATCATGAACTCTTCCGTACAGCTGTAGAAGATCGAGACGGCCAGTTTTCAGCTATCGGTGTCAGAAGCCATACTCGCAGTCTCAGACGAGGCTTGTCTGGAACATTTGCCAAGGGACCTAGACAGTGACATCCAAAGCATACCAGCGGCACATTGGCAGATGAGTACTATTTGATCTTTTGGGACTATGGCACACTTTTTGCTACGCAGAGTGACAAGCCACGTGCAGGGACTGCTACCAGTCAACGCTTCAAGACGTAGAATTGGCAAGCCGGCGATTAGCAAACATGTTGGTCGCTACATAGCAGAAGGTGAGTGGAAAGTTATGGAAGTTGGTGCTGAGACATGTCAAGATATCGGGGGCGACATCGCCAGCGGAGCGTGTCTCCGTCTGGCCAGATGGCTCTTTTTGACAGTTGCGGAAGGCGCATCTGGGTAAAGATATCTAAGCCGACGGAGGAGAGATGTTTTTGGAAGGTGCGGAGTACAGAAATGGGGTACATGCCCCGTGCGTATTTCTCCAACGGTGACGCTTCGACGAACGGTGCAACTTGCCAGTGTTTCTTGTAACTGAGCAACCGTCAACGTCCAGTTCGACATTCAGTCTGCAATTCTCGTCTTCATCTTCTCTGCGACCCAAGTGCTTATTGCTATTCTTCGACCTGCGACTCGTTCCCAAAGTCTTGGTCTATCGGCCTTGAATTGCGTAGTCTACGTCAGCTTCGGATAGCCAAAGTCTACGCCAACATCCCCAGCCTCCTCGACGCACTAGACAGCAGCCGAAGACAAAGCCCTCAGCTCGCTGTGCCCAACCAAGTCCTCCGTCAAACAACATCCGACTGTCCAAATGCCTCTCTGTGGTGGAACGAAAACCGTCCAGCGCAAGCTGGTTCTGCTGTGCGTCAAGCATCACGTCGCATCGTGTGCCGCGACTAGCGTATACTGACAAGGTGCTTGTTACAGAGGCGATGGTGCCTGCGGAAAGACGTCGCTACTAAACGTCTTCACGAGAGGGTGCGCATGACCTGCCTTGCTATGACTTGCGACATTGCTAACATGCGACCAGATATTTCCCTACAGTCTAGTAAGACCATCCTCCACCCCCGATGCGTGCCGAACGCTCATGGCTAACCACTCTTGCCGCGCGTAGCGAACCCACCGTCTTTGGTACCGCCTCTCGAGCAGTCCTTGATCCTACGCAGCACTAACGCGACTCAGAAAACTACGTTCACGACATCTTCATCGACAACGTACATGTAGAACTCTCCCTCTGGGACACGGCCGGACAAGAAGAATTCGACAGACTGCGCTCGCTTTCCTACGATGATACCCACGCCATCATGCTTTGTTTCAGCGTACGCGATTCCCGTCCATGTAGAAAAACAAGCCCACGAAGCCTCGACTAACAAGCCGATAATAGGTCGATTCGCCAGACTCGCTTGAAAACGTCGAGTCAAAATGGGTTGCTGAGATTGCCGAGAACTGCCCTGGTGTCAAGCTCGTCCTCGTTGCTTTGAAGTGCGACTTGCGAGAGCAGGCGAACGATGACGAAGAATCAAACGAACCCAAACGTCCCATGATTGACTACAAGCGCGGTCTCGCCGTAGCCGAGAAGATCAAGGCGCTCAGATATCTTGGTACGTTTGATCTACAAAGCACAACGTCAGGTGGCAGCTTTGACTTACAGTGGCGCAGAATGCTCGGCCATGAAGAATCGCGGCGTCAACGAAGCCTTTACCGAGGCTGCCCGTGTCGCCCTCCAGGTCAAGAATGTCAAGGGTGACAAACAGAGCAGCTGCTCCGTCATGTGAAGACCCGCCTCGTCTTCTCGACCACAACACCCCTCTCATCCCTCTTCCCATCCTCCTTGCAGCGATCTTTCTCTTCTTGCACAAACATTACTATACCCCTTACCCTTTGTTTGGCCTTGCTATTCAATTCACGCCCTTTTCATATTTGCTTTTATGACCAATTCATGTTTGATCTCTACTTGCTCACAAAGTCTCGAAGCCTGCTGTTTTAGGCTATTGTACATGTCTCACGGGTTGTTGTTTCCTTATCGCTAGTTTTTATGAGCTATATATGCACGTCTCCAATGAGTCTTGACAAGGCCAACGTTTTAAACACAGACCTTGTTTATAGTGAAATCATCATTTGTAGTGGATGGGCTTGGGTGAAAGAGTATACATTAAGAGAAGAGAAATGGCTACAACATGTCTATAAAGTGAATACCACCAATGATCTAGCCTTCAAACATGCCATGCTGCAACTCAATGCCCATGTCTCCAGCCATCGCTCTCATCTGCTCTTCGATATCGGCATCCATGCCTTTGCCCAATCCAAAGAATTGCTTGATCTTTGCATACCAGAACCAGACATCGGTGCCTACCAGCACGACTCTGAATAGCAAGTGGTTGGCATAGTACTTCCAGCGTTGAGAGATGCTGAGGTGAGGTTGCTCGGTCAAGGCACGAGAAGCCCACAAGCCGGTAATCTTGACGCGGTTGACAGGAGAGCCGAGGAACTGGTTGTTGCCTTGGACGATGCGAAGGTTGCGGCCGATGAAGATGAGTTCTTGAGGCCACTTCTTCTCGTCGCCGAGGATCTCGCGAATGCCGTTGCGCATTTGCATTTGCATCTCGTAGGCTCGTTGGTTTTGCTCTGACTTGGTGAGCTTTTCAATACTCTTGCTAGTACTGTTGTCTCCGCCGGTGTAGGGACGCATCAGGGTTGCAGAGGCAAAGAGGTCAGGTGAGTTGATGCCCCAGCCCTTGACGATGCGGCCGATAGTGTCGTTGTCAAAGGTCATGAGAGATTTCCAGAAGAGTGCGTAGTCGTGGCGGAACTCGGGCGACATGCGAATGTAGAGACCGTGGTCGATAAGAACAAGCTCGGGCTTGCCGTTAGGTAGACGACGGATGAAGATGTTTCCCGGATGAGGGTCGCAGTGTACAAGACCCCAGAGGAACATTTGAGCAGAGAAGAGAGAGACCATAGTTTCCATGACAGGCTTGTAGTTGAGGCCTAGACCACCCTTGCCAGATGCGCCCTTCCAATCATCACGGGTAGGCTTCAGCTTCTCGTTGTTAGGATCATTCGAGGGTTGGACGCCTTCAGGAGGAGGGAGAAGCTCGCCACCAGCACCGGGACTACCTTTACGCCAGCCGCCGTGCCAGGTCGCTTCAATACCTTCTTTATCCCACAGTCTGACACCCTCGATCCACTCGGCAGTCATGACACGTCTGGAGCTGAGCTCGCGGTAGACCTTGGGAATGTAGACCTTGCCACGTAGACGAGGCTCATTTTGAACGAGAGATCTCATCTCATTGGCGTTGTTGGCTTCGTTGAGAAAGTCGGTCTCCAGCATGAGGCGCTCCGAGATGTAAGGTACCAGACTGTACAGAGGAATGTCGAACCACCATGTGTAGATCTTGGAGACGACCTTGAAGGTCCACAGATCCCAGCCAACCTGTCTCTCAATCTCTCGCTTCTGAACCTTGATGGCGACTTCTCTTCCGTCGGGCAGACGAGCCCAGTGGACCTGAGCAACACTGGCACTAGCTCTTGCAGTCCTCTCCATGATTCCCTTGTCGGATTTTGGGCCGTCGAAGCTGACGCCGAAAACCTCCTCAACCTCTTTCCCGAAGTCCTCCCTAATCACCTTTCTCACGTCTTCCCATTCGTTCTGGGGGGCGTCGTCGAACATGGAAGCGAACATCTTTTGGAACTCGGGCGGTAGGATAGCACTCTGCATGGCGATGGCCTGGCCAATCTTGAGGTAAAGACCGCCATTGTTGCGAAGGAGATGGAATAGTCGTTCGGCACTGCGATGGTGGACGTCGGCTACTGAGTCGGCGAAGGGAGGGTTTGCGCGGAAGTTGATCTTGTAGTCGAGAGCAACGACCAGGCCAGTCTTGAATGTTCGTGCAGAGCGAGTGATAACGGCATCGAAGAAGTAGCTGTCAATTCCCAAGACGGTGGCTGACAGCAGGCCCAATTGGATAAGTCTCTTGAGGAGGGCTCTCGTTCGGCGATATTGTTTGGCTGCTACTGGCTTGCCTAGCGACTCTGGCGACGGTGGTACTAAAGGTTGGAACTGTGATTGATGTCGTTGTAATTGCTTTGTGACTGGGCCTCGAGTCCAAGAAGGCGATAATCTATGCGGTACTCTGCTACTACGGTATGCTGGTCTTGACAGCGCCGCAATGAAGGCGCCCTGACGGCATGACGGAAGCATCTCTTCCTATGCCTATGCTCTCTCCGTTGCTCTGTTGAAATGGTCTTGACGAATATCCGTCTCCCTAGTCGCGTGAATGTGAAAGTCGCTCCAATAAATCATGACGTATTTCATGCGCCAAGTCTCCGCAAAACCCACTTCCTCCAACTCGGCCTCTTTCATCTCCCATACCAATCGACAACCTAACTGATGCCTACCCTCGACTTCACAACCTATGCACAACGTCCAATGTTTCTGTACCGCACTATGTCCACCAGCAAGATCAGCACTTCTCTCCGCTCTTCGGCAACTCACCTGCGTCACCTCTTCACTCCCCCGCCGTCTTCCCCATTTTCTCCGCTTCTCATGCATCATATATGCCGTGTTCCAGGCCAAGACTGAACATATCCGCTGCACTATCGATCCGCTCCTGTAGTTCTTCCGTCCACTCGTGCTATGTTCTCAGCACCATGTAGGTCCATATACTAGCCTTCAATCCTCAGGCAGTCAAGTCATTGTGCACTTCCCTCGCGCTTTACATCTTTCCATCTTCCAAAAATGCGTTCTCTTCTATCAGCCGTATCTCTGAGTGCTTTGTTTGCTTCCTGCATCTCTGCATCTTCCCCTATTGTTACTGTCAAGAACGGCACTGTTCAAGGGCATTACTCTACTGAGTGGAACCAGGACTTCTTCCTTGGCATTCCTTACGCTCAACCTCCTGTTGGCGATTTGCGGTTCAGATGGCCTCGATCTAGAAATACTTCCTTTGACGGGGTTCTGGATGCCACCCGCTACGGTTACAGCTGTTATCAGTACGGGAGCAACTTCAACCTGAGTGAGGATTGTTTGACTCTTAACGTGGTGCGTCCAACAGGCCATGAGAACAAAACACTGCCGGTTCTGGTCTGGATCTATGGTGGAGGACTCACACTGGGTAGCACTGCCGATCAACAGTACAATCTCAGCGGCATCGTAGAAGCTTCAACCCTGACTGATAATCCATTTATCGCCGTCAGCATGAATTATCGACTTGGTGTCTGGGGCTTCCTCAATACGCCAGTTGTTCATGCAGAAGGTTCTTCCAATGCTGGTCTTCTTGACCAGAGACTTGCACTTCAGTGGGTTCAGGAAAATATAGCACCTTTTGGTGGTGACCCTAGACGAGTCACTGTCTGGGGAGAATCGGCAGGAGCTCAAAGCATCGGCTTCCACTTGACCAGCTACGGCGGCCGCAACGACAATCTCTTTCAAGCTGCCATCTTAGAGTCTGGAGGACCTGAGGGCGCAAGTTTGAACACGTTGCCTTTCTACTCCGCCGCGACTGACAATCTGACAAGGACCGTGGGTTGTCCAAGGACATGGACGTCCCCTTCCCAGCTTGCATGTCTTCGCAATCTCAGCTCAGCAGCTCTTTTCGCCTCGAACTATACCGTCGTTTGGAATCCCATTGTCGATGGAGATTTCTTGACAGATTATCCCTCATCCCTCCTAGCCCAGGACAAGTTCATTCGTGTACCCTTGCTCACAGGCGCGAACACGGATGAAGGTGTTTCTTTCTCCGTCCAAAATCTCAACACTACTACCGATGTCTATAACTCCCTGTTCTACTGGCGCAATTATGCACTGTCGCCTCCTAGCATCCGAGAGCTACTGCAGCTTTATCCCAACAACCCTGCTATAGAGCCTCCGTACTCCAACCATGCCAATGTCACGTACCCGAAATACGGCGCACAGTGGCGACGTTCGGCAGCCATTGGAGGTGATCTGGTGATGACAGCACAACGCCGCAGAATGGCTGAGCTGTACACGAAGGCTGGTCAGAAGGTCTACTCATACCGCTTCGATACACCTCTTTACAATGCGACTGTGCCTGGATCAGTCAAGCACTTCGATAATGTCATGTTCTCCTTCCAAAATATCTCAGGAGCCATGGGACCTTTGCCGCAATATCAATCTTACAGGACATTGAGTTCTGGCATTGGCAAGCTATACGCCAACTTTGTGGGCACTCACAACCCCAATGGCGTGAACACGACTAATGGTACTGGATTACCTTACTGGCCTCAGTACAATATCGATGCACCTACCAACTTAGTCTTGAATGCCACGGCGAGCTTCTCAGAGCCAGACACGTTCCGCAAACAGGGTATCAGTTTCATCAACAGTATTTGGCGAGAATTGTTGGCATAGAAGGCGAGCTATCATTGTTCTCGAGTAGACAGTATTCACTCCGGTAGATCAAATCTGACAATGTAATCACGTCAAGGTAGTTCTTACACCGGGATGCAGTAAAAGTACATCTTGAGAAAGTCGCCGTGTTTGTAATATCGACCTCTTGTAAGTTGCTCAAAGGTCTTGTCAGCTTTCTCCGGTTGACTCGCGGCGGCATCTCCTTCTTCTCCGCGGCCGCGATCGCATCTCTTGGCGAAGGTTTGGTGGGGGAGATTAAAGAACGTCTGTCATCGTTACTAACAATACTCCATCGTGGTGTCTTTCGCAAGTGTCTTCCAGTTCTCAATGCCTATACCGACGGTGTGAGTGGACTTTGATGCTTCCACCTTCTAAGCTATGGTCAATCTCTGTATGCTTCATTATTACGTAGTATCTTGCTGTCTCGTGATGATTTGGTGGGAAAGCATGTCTGCGTTCTTTAAAAGTGCTGCGGCTTGGAATGGTGGGGCGACCAATTACAACATCCCAATTGGACGGAGGCAATTGCGTTATCGCGGCATCGCGTTATCGGGCTTTGGTTTTGGAGGCCGAGAGAAAAAGTACAGCAACCAAGATGAGTCTTGTGTTATCTTTCTCCTTGGAATCTTCTTGATATATTTACCGTTTGAGCTGCCGACTACTTGCCACTCCTTTGGTCTTGTTGTTTCATTGTTTCCACGACGAGTTATTCTTCTACCAACAAAACACCTTTAACATTTATATCTCTCCTCGAAGCTTCGAACAATAGGAGGCGATTATATACAATATGGCCACCCCGGCGCTGCTTACCGCTGTCGACTCGATCAATCATGTCCACTTGATTGTTGGATCCAACCCTCTGGCTGGAGCACGCTGCAACCGAGCACTCGAAGTCGGAGCAGTGCCTAAGATTGTGGCACCTGAAGATGCACAAATACACTACGCATTGGCGAAGAAGATTGAAGAGGGCAAGGTGGAATGGATCAAGAGAGATTTCCAAGACTCGGACTTGACAAGTCTTGGAAGAGACGAGGTGGACAATGTCGTGGATGCCGTCTTTGTGACGACGGCAGGCAAAGGCGCATTGAGTGAGTAGCAATGGCTGGACACTTCTGAATGCTGGACTGACTAATCTTTCAGGCACACACGTCTCTACTCTCTGCCGAAGATTGAGAGTCCCCGTCAATGTCGCAGACGCACCGAATCTTTGCACATTTACCCTCCTCTCCACACACTCTTCGGGCCCTCTGCAAATCGGTGTCACGACGTCTGGCAAGGGCTGTAAATTGGCCTCTCGTATTCGACGTGAGATCGCCTCTGCTCTGCCATCCGACCTCGGTACCGCTGTAGAAAGACTCGGCACCATTCGCCGTCGCATCTGGGAAGAGGACCACGCCACCGAAATGTCCATGGACTTGGAAGCTGAAGAGGAGGACGCAGGACAGAATGCACAATTCAACAAGCTTATCACACCTACCGACCTCGAGGCTGCCAGGACCAGGCGCATGCGTTGGCTCTCGCAGATCTGCGAATACTGGCCTTTGCGCCGCCTGGCTGCCATCACGGATGCCGACGTCGACGCAGTACTGGCTTCGTACAGTCAAGAGGCTGCTATCGAGGCCAACACTCCTCTGCTTAGTCCTGGAGCCCTCGACTCGAGAAGCCGTAGAGGTCGCATCATCCTGGCCGGATCTGGTCCTGGTCACCCAGACCTTTTGACTGGACTCACGCTCAAGGCAATTCGTGGCGCCGATGTCATCCTTGCAGACAAGCTCGTTCCGGCTCCTGTTCTCGATTTGATCCCCAGACGTACGCCCGTCCACATCGCAAGAAAGTTCCCCGGAAACGCCGAAGCTGCTCAGGAGGAGCTTCTTTCTCTCGGTCTCGCGGCAGCAAAGAAGGGTCAGACCGTTCTTCGCTTGAAGCAGGGAGATCCTTATCTGTACGGCCGTGGTGCTGAGGAGTATGACTTCTTCCGCCGTGAAGGCTTTGAAGTCAGTGTACTGCCCGGTATCACTTCTGCTCTCAGCGCTCCCCTGTTCGCCAAGATCCCAGTCACACACCGTGCTGTGAGTGATCAGGTCTTGATCTGCACCGGTACTGGTCGAAAGGGAGCCGCGCCCGACCCTCCCGCCTACCTGTCAAACCAGACATGTGTCTTCCTCATGTCTCTACACAGACTTGGCGCCCTCATCGACAGCCTTGTCGCTGAGGGTAAGAACTACCCAAAGACCACACCCTGCGCAGTCATTGAGCGAGCAAGTTGCACCGACCAAAGAGTCATCCGCAGCACGCTTGAATACGTCTGTGCCGCGGTCGAGGAAGAGGGCTCCAGACCTCCCGGTCTTCTCGTTGTTGGCCGCGCATGCGAGGTTTTGGAGAAGAACAACCAGAAGTGGGTTGTGGAAGAAGGCTTCAACGGCTTTGACAACCTTGACGAAGGCAGTCTTGACGGACTCAGTGCTGAGCTTCGGGGAGAGATTGCAGCTTGAGGCATTTGAACGAAGACATATCATGGCGTTGGAACTGGCTGCATTTTTAACAAGATACCCACTTTATGAACATATTTCAACTATATACACTTTATCATAGACATACAATTATACATATCTACATACAAGGTACTTCGTCTCAGATTTACCAGTCCGTTCTGTTCGCTACAAAGAAGCGTCTGAGACAGGGCTGAGCGTGTCACTTCGCGCCTGCCTGCAGCTTTCCAGATTCCTCTTTGCGCCTTCCCACCCATCCAAAGAAGATTCCACCCGACGCAAGACTCCAGCATCTGATTTGCAACTCAGTCTCGTCACTTCGTGTTGCGTACAGCTTCCAGACTCTTCGCCTGCGCGTTCACTGGGTTCCCGCCTCGTGCTTTCAATACTAAACAATCCAACAACGTGCCATCGCAATCCGCCCGCCACTCGCACACATAATCAACATGGCTGCCAACGGTCTAGATCTTCCTGAATGGCTCCACAAACTCTTCACTGAAGTCAACCTTGAGGGCATCACCCAAGCTATGACTAACGTCACCCTGAAAGACTTCACCCATCTCGTCGACTTCGTCAAAGACCGGGACCTCAACGCCGACACCATCACCGAGCTCTTCGAGGAAGCCAACAAACTCGCACCTTTCTTGAATATGATTGGATTCACAGTCGCCAATCTTGCTCCCGGTACGTACTATTGCTGCAGGTTACTCCAGCGCATATGTTTCACAACGACTTACGTAACGCAGCTTCGATTGTTTCCGCTTTCCAGTCCATATCTGGTGTCAATGCTCTGTTCAGTCTCCTGCAGAGCGCAATGATGGGCGGCTATGGTGCTCCTATCGTTGCAGGAGCAATCCAAGGAGCTTCTACGATCAGCGCTGGGTTCTCAGCCTTCAAGTTGTGGACAATGGGCAACTTTACACTTCCTTGGAGCGTTTGATCTGGTAGCCTTACTGTTTGTAGAAGCCAACAGAAGGAACCGGCAGGATTGGATCACGCTATGAAGACCACGGTGTTCGGGATGAGGATACACATGAGCTGTCAACCACCAGAATGACAGATGACATGACAAACACGACTGGCGATACTACGAGAATACAACGACAATGATATGAGCTATCACCACGCTGTCAAGAAGATAGCCTAATGATCAAGGTTTACTCCTCCCATACTTTACAAACTCTCCATTGTGCAAACAGGAATGCAGAACACACAGCAGAGATAGGTTTTCTAAGCGTACCGAATTTCTCCTGTGTGCAACCATCAGAAGATAAAATGGTTTCCGTGCAGCTGTGGTTGTTGAGAAGAGAATAACTAGTGCTGTTACTCTTGGTAGCCACACCCTTGATCACCCAACACTTCGTTGCCTTTGCACAATCATCTGTTGACGCATCTCGGGTGACAAGGATTTCAACCCCCGTGCATCTTCATCACAGCTCGTACGGTACATTGAGACCGTTAAGAGGAGAATACCAACAGAATCACGTCCTAGCCCATTGTCGAGGATATGAGTTCATGATATACCATGACTTCCATGGAGCCTTACAATCTCTTCCTCGTGTAGAAGCAACGGATAGCCGATCTCTACGGATGAGCTTATAACTCGAACATGTCTTGTTACACTTTCCAGCATAACATTGCTCAGCCAGAGTACACACGACTAATCCCTACCTCGTGAATCAGGGTGTGATAGGCCATCGCTTGAACAGCACCATACCCAAAACCTCAAACTTCTTCGGCTCACATCACCTATCTAACACCTATGGCAAGTAATACCAGTGATTTCAAAACCTCAGTATTGCGCGACATCCACAATACGACATATCCAACGGAAAAAACAAGAGACTTCCTTGTCGTCATCCTGGTATGCCTCTCAATGGACTTTTTATGGAGGTGTTCGACTTGTGCAGTGCTGCGCTGTGCTGCAAGAGTGGAGAACAATTTAGTTCCAAATCTTGTCGCCAACTCCTGAAATATGGGTTGGCGTCAATCTCGTAGATAATGTGGCGGTCGAAAGAGGTTTGAAGTACTGCAAAGTTGAGATTGTGTTGTTGTTGATGAAGCGGAGGAGAGACGATATGGCGACCGAGAGATTTACGGGAGATGTTGATGGGGAATAGAATGTGGAGTGCTCCTTCCTTCGCTCGGATATCTTGTATGGGTGTTTGTGCGGTGTGAGTTGATTCGCTCTTTCCTCTCATCGTCCTGTGCTGTTTGATGGAGATTCCAATGAGGAGATGACGGCACCCTGGAACATGGGAGCGTGGAATACAGAACAAAGGGATGAGAGCGCGAGTCAATGGATATTAGATACCTTGTGGCAATGCACAAGTATCATCTACTCTTTTGTGTGTTGGCAAGTAACTGATTTTTGATATCCCTGTTCTATATTGAGTCAGTTTGGCAATAGTGTAGTCAGTCAGTCTTGTTTGTCCATGACGGATGTGATGTTGTTACGGTCTCAGAGAGACCAGGCTGGAGATGCCGCTCCCGGTGGATGTAGATCCGATCGTTCAGGTGATTGTGCATTGAGACAATCTAGCTCAGGGGGATTGTGTGGAAGTCCGATGCCTTCACGTTACCATCAATCTCGTCTTCAGACTTGTTGCGGAATTGTTCTTTGATATTGAGCTTGAGGTTCAGTGCGGTTATCAGATATGTCACTTGCATAATAGGTAAGAGAGGCGGAGCATTGTGAGAATATGAAAAGGAGAGTGAAATTTGTAGGGGTGTTCATGATATAGACAATAAGATCCCAAATCATCTCGAAAAAGCGCCATCGCTGTTCTGTTCTACCCATAACCCGGGGGACCCAAAAAGACAAGAAAACTCGTGATCAAATATTTACAAGAGGAGTCAGATACACACTATTGCATGAGAAAGCAAGGAACTGTTTAGTTCTTGATCTCACCAACGTACTGCTGCTCGGTGATGGACATGGAGCGCTTGGTGATGACGGCACCACCCTCAACACCGGCAGCGGCAACGATGGCATCGTCGGTCTTGACACGGAGGACAGCGAAGCCCTCACCAACCCAGTGGAAACCGACGTAGGCGAGGACAACGAGGAAACCGACAAGGGGGACGACGAAGGAGATGCGAGTGTTGGCAGCATCGGCAATAGCACCCTGGATGGGGGAGAAGACGGCACCACCGGCAACTCCCATGACGAGGATACCGGCACCACGGCGAGTGTGGATACCAAGGTTGGCAGTTCCCATGGTGAAGATGGTGGGGCTGGAAGGTATGTTAGTATATTGAGTATGGAATCAAGCAGATGATTGCAACTTACTACATGGGGGCCATGAAGAAGTAGATGGCCATGACGGCACCAATGGAACCCTTGCCCTTGCCGGCGCAGACGTAAGCGTTAAGAGCGATGGTGGCAATGGAGTAAAGGACCATGATGAAGCTGGAAGACAGAACAGTGGCGAGACCGGTGGCGATGAAGCGACCGACGGTGAAGGTGATCAGAGCGTAGGAGAGGAGGTTGGAAGCCTGAGTCTCAGCCCAGCCAGCGTTGTCGACAGCGTAGTTGATGAAGAAAGCACCGATGGTAACCTGGGCACCGACGTAGCAGAACTGGGCGACGAAACCGCAGATCATGTTGTACTCCTTCCAGATGCTACCCTGACCAATGGCGCGGCCCTCAAGATCGTGCTCGGGCTCGACAAGGGAGTTGTTGCGCTTGGCCTCCTCAGCAACCTCAGGGAGCTTGGCGAAGACGAACAAGATGGCAACAGCAACACCGAGACAGGCAACACCGAGGTAGACGAACTGAACGTTGGTGAGGTTGTCAGCGTTCTTGCCGGAGAAGAAAGCCTTGGAAGCAATGAGGGGACCAATGAAGGAAGCAACACCGTTCCAGGCCTGGCAGAACTGGAGACGAGGGGAGGCGGTCTTGGGGTCACCAATGACAACGGCGTAGGAGTTGGCAGCAGTCTCAAGAGTGGCAAGACCGCAGGCAATGACCAATGTGCATGCGCAGAAGCCGCCAAAAGAGGCAGAGGCGTTCTCCTTGGAAGAGAAATGGGCAGTAGGCCAGAACATAACAGCACCGATGGAGTAGAGAGAGAGACCCATAAGGATACAGATCTTGTAACCAAAGCGCTTGAGGACCTCAGCAGCGATGGGAGAGAAGATGAGGTAACCACCACCGAAGTACATGACTTGGAGACCGGTAGACTCGAGCTTTGTGATACCGAGGACATTCTGGAAATGCTTGTTCAAGACATCGAGAAGACCGTAAGAGAAACCCCAGAGGAAGAAGAGCGAGGTGATGAGGGCAATGGGGAAGATGAGCTTCTTGCCAGTGAGGAAACCACCAGCGATGGTGGTGGTTGCGATGGGAATACCGCCGCCTGCCATTGCTACGATTGTTGATGTAGAAGTGATAAAAAGATTAGTTGGAATAGGAGCGAAAGGCTGGATCCTTGGTTGTAATGAAGGTATTCAAAGAATGAACGATAGTAGAGACTGAAGAGTCTGAATGAGAGTCTTGGATCTGCCGATTGATGCTGGATGATAATTGTTTCCTGGAGGGAGGTGAAGCTGGTACTTATACAGATCTCCTGCTCGAGTCCGCCATACTTCCAACCCATGGGGACTCCAGATCTGGACAAGCACGTACCGTCTAGTCCCATGCATAGACCATGCAACGACGAAGTCTACCGTCCAACGGCCAGCAGCCGGCATGAGCTAGGAAGCTTTGGCCTGTGAGTATTCGGTCCGAATCACGGAGTTCGTCCTGGGGCAGACGACAATCGGTCCGGGGAGAGCTGGGGTTGGTGGGGGATGGGCAGGCTGGCCAACAATCGCTCGTCGATCTAACGATTCATCCAAATTTCGTACGAGTAGTGAAGTGTAATTCTGTAACATGTCTTGGATACCGCTTGCCCATCGAGCATAGTCTGTAGAGGGTAATCGTTCTTGCGTGGACGGTACTCACATTCTCTCACACCATGAAAACTGGTATGCAGAGTGTCTGCCGGTGAGAAGACCTATCGGCCTGCAGAGCAGTACAAGTGACGCCACGTCAATCTGATTGCATGAGCTCCGGCAATTATTAGCTCGTGTACAACACAACGTCGCGGCTGTCAACATCATCTCGCAGGAATTTTTTTTCGATGTGGCTACTAGTCAGAGTCAAGGGGCCTGCCATAAACGCCCATCGTCGTGATCATGCACGACAACTGTGGTAGTCTGGTAACGGCACACATGGTGGACAGGCCCCTCGAGAGCACTGCGTTTGCTGCACAAGGTGATCGAGGCCCATAGACAAGCATTGTTGTCCTGCTCGATTTGCTTGACACCAGATTCGACACCTTGTCTTTCTCTTGTCCTTGGCAGTACTGAATAGCTTGTTCCTCTGGGCGGTCTTACCGGCCAGCTCGAATACCAAGTGCTCATCAAGCATGAGCAAGGTTTCTCAGCGGCGGGCGAGGAACCCCCAAGCGGTCTGGAGCACGCTAGGGAGGCGGCTAATCTCCAGGTTTCGTGGGGATCACACTAGGAGATCACCGCGCTCCTACCGAAGAAAGTAATCGGGCCGAAGATCACGGCCGCGCTTAACGATGGCTTGTGGCTTCCCCAAGGGGAAGTCTTCTCGACCTTTTCGAAAGCCAACTTTGTTCTGACTTGATGCTCCATGTCAAAAGTTGCCTCGTTGTCAGAGCGGTCGCAATGTGGCTGGCATCCCGCACGCCCAAAGCTCACCAGTCGGCGGCATGCATCGAAGAGGCTTCTCATAGCTTTTCTGTTGTAACCAAGAGTTGGCAAGTTGGGGCAAGCATTGACTTCACGTTCTGCGGTAATCTCCCCACCCCATGGTCAATAATGTTTCGTGCAAAACGATGAGTGAGAACTTGATATGGGGAGGATCCACTTGGTAGAGCGCTACCCCTCGAGGAGAGCAAGCGGGGCGAGCTTGGGCAATGGGGAGCCGCGATGGTCGCTTCTTTTCGCCCGCTGTATGTCTTCCCCCGTGGAGATGGGGTGACACCATGATCTGGAGACGACGGCGAACCTCGGCGGTTTGCATAACATGTTTGTTCAGCTGTTGTGTCAACATGAGTTCACGCCCATTGAATCGATTCAATTGCTGTGATGACGATCGTTTTGTGTGTGGTAGCGTGACCACTTTTCCCACGTACAGTACTTGAGCTCTGGAGGCTGGGCATACCATGCGCGCATCGTGCATGCTTTCCTTTTGCCCTGCTTTTTGCTTCTTTCGTGAGGGGAACTAGATCGTCTTGACATCTTGCATGTACTTGTTGATCTTCCAGAAGCTCCCGAGGCATCTAAAGTCAAGTAGAAATTATGTGCCAAGGACTCGCTGTATGCAAGATGATACTCACACTTGTGGCGATTGTTGGCCACGGATGAGCATCAGCTTCTTGAGAAACCCATGGTAGAAGCGTCCTCTTACCCATGTTCTGGGTTCATGCCTCGCATTCGGGATAGACATTTGCCTCGGCCATACCAAGAATAAAAGAAACCTAGTTTAGGTTTGCTCTTTGAGCGTCTGGACTGTAGGATCAACTGAGATCCTTTGTGGAGAAGATGTTGTTTCTCTTGTGGATGATAATCGTTGGGAGATCCAGAGTATGATTATTGTCACAGGTCCGCAGGCATGCTCTTGCTTCTTTGGGGTTACCGATGGAGGTATTGAGAATAGTTGCCTGACGTTGGACTGTTTCCCACGCACCGGAGACGTGAAATAGGCACTGACATGGAGTGGTTTCTTGGCACATGTGATGTGTGAACTGGGACACAATCAAAGCCACAGAAAGTCATACTGGACGTCGATTCGATCTTCCCCATAATCTTTCGAGACCTTGTGCAAGCCACAACGACTTTGAAAAACAGGCTCATGTCTAACGAAAGCATGCAGAAAAAGTCGCACTCATAGAATGCCTCTACTGGCCTTCAAGGCATTGTGCCTTTCGACAGCGGGTCTACTATATCTTAGAACACCACTGACAACAATGGAATATAGTGTCTATGTTCATCACGATGCCTGGGTGGAAGACTGGTCCGCAACATGATATTGATCGGAATAGCTATGGACGCGACTCGCTATTCATTCTTGTCAAAGCAAACACGTTCAGCTAACACGAAAGATATAGGGACGAGGCCAGCGGTGCAGCGTCGAATTTTAGTGGTAAGCAGCTCTGCTTGAAGACTCATGATGCGTAGCGTCGAATGTGGGAAGCAATGAAGGGCTGTCGATGGAGAACTCTGGTCGTCTGAAGGCGTGTTGTGTGACAGTTAAATCCTTCGGAAGTCAGCATACACACTGGTCTCAGCATGAGACAATGGACGAACCGATCAAGAGTCGAACGAATCAGCACACAGGAGGAGACGACCTTTGCGATCGAGCTTCACTTCGTCCCAGCCATGCCAACCGGTGTGATCGCCTCTCGAGTCGCGATGGTCATCATTGGAGAAGAAGCGGCAGAGAGTCTTCATGACTTGAAGTACAGTGACGCCCGTTTTGCTTGTGATCTGAACTGGAGCCCACTCAACGACGCGAATGCGGAGGAAAGCGACAGGAGGGTCGGTAGCGTACTCCTCGGCAGCGCATGTGTCGGTGAGTATATCCATTCCATCTCCGACATAGACGCCTTCGAGCTCAGTTGCGCATTCGTAGAACATGTGATCGAAGACAGGATGCATGGTGATACCGGCCAGCTGGATCGTGCCTCCAACAGGGATGATTGCCTGAGAGCGGAACATGGTCTTCTGACAAATGGGGCTTTCAGTGGCCAATTTGATTGTCTTGCTCACGCTCATACATGACTTGAGGTCGAAGTAGTCGAGGTGAGACATGACTTCGAACCAGACATTCTTGGGGAGCTCGATGGTGCTAGACATGGCGATGAGAGATGCGCGTTGGTGGAACTTGGTCGGTGGACGAGGAGGTGTTGGTTGATGGTAATTGTATGATCTCTGGGACACGCACGTCTGCCTGATAGTAGTCGATGGACAGCGCGAAAGCGATGGCGCTGAAGTTGGAAGGTGCGAGTCTTCGTCGACGCTTCCTTAGAATCCGGCTCAAGGAGGGAAGTTACGTCTGAGTTTCCTACAACTACTTGATGAAGCTGGGCTCATTCAAGCAGACATCGGACGATGATACTTGACAACAGGTGCAAGCATCTGAAAAGAGTACACCAGAAGCCTTGGACAACACCAACAAGGATACATCAGGCTCCCTTAATTCTGAGATCTCAACTCCTGTCCCTTCTCTGGACGCAAGTGGTCTTCTTTACACACGGAGATGCACACAATGCTGTCAACCACATGAGGGATTGCATCTTGGCCGTTCCAGACCTACCCAACTTTACCGTTGCTGGGCTCACAGTTGACGGATATGATGTCAATTCAATCATATCTCCAGAATGGTATACCGATGCCGTTATTGATATGGTTTCTCAAGTGGCCTTGGAAGAGTCATCAAACAATACAGTCTTCTACCAACAAGCTGTTGCAATTACAACCCACCTTGGGGTTGTCTACATTCCATCGGGAAGCACCCCAACCTACATTGCTTGCCAGATGAGGCACCGTAATGCAAGATTGAAACTCAAGATTGCAAACTCTGAGTATGATTCATCTAATCAACCAACTGAAGAGTGGCCATGTAGCCGTATGGCTTCCCACCACACCCAGATCTTGTTCCCATGGAACCCGTTCGGCAATCATTGGGTGGTTGTGTCCATCCACAAGACAGGCACTATCTCACTATGGGACTCTACAGGTGTGGCCAACCATCTTGTCCTGCAGTACGCACGTCTTGTACTCCCACTGTACGTACAACTTATGGCACACAGACCTGGCTGTGGATAGAATGCACAGCTCTTCGAAGAATGCCTTGTTACGTCGGAGAAATGTGCACAACAAGAGAACATGTTTGATCGCGGCCCGGCAGCGACTGCCAACCTCATACATGGAAAACCCGTTGAACGGGAACTCCACGGCTTGGGCTTCAGGTTTACACACATTTCACTGATCTACAACCGGGTGTGTGGACCTTGTCCTTTCAACATCGATTCGATACCATACCAATTGCCATTCGCTATGTCGGTAGACCCGCAGCTGCTGGGACTGGCTGCCATGAGCAACCCTGCGTAACCCTTTCACTGTACCGTCGCGTCTGTCAGCGACATGGTTACAGTCTACCTTCAAAACAACACGGCCATGCCTGAGGCTATCCAGTCTGTAGAAATGCACATTGTTTTAAAGATCTCTCTAGTCGTCCGCAGAGAGGCGCTGAGTATCACACTCTCAGTGGAGGGCTGCACTGATCTCAAAAACATTGTGTATTTCTACAGGGTGCGCGTGACAAAGTTTAGCACACGGGGAGGTGGTAGGACCACGTCCAGAAGGTGTCCGCCCAGGACGTATGTCTGTCTGATTCCAAATGGACAAAGCAAGTTCTTTCCTGGTTGGAGGCTGTCGACCACTCCGCGAAGATAGACCAGCGCAGGAACGTCACTATCATCTACAGCAGCATGGACGGGCTTACATCCAACCCGCTGTCGTGGTGCTATCTACGAAACCGGTTTCCCAAGATCATCTTTACACTAGGTGTCCGGCTACCATACGATGACAACCACAGCGTTGTCCCATCATTCGCATACTCAGACTGACCCAATGCTAGCAGCTAGGCAGTGTACTCCGTCGATATCTTGTCATGTTTGTATCCTCCATTGCGTGGGGAGTGTTCTCGTTCTATTCGCGCAGACCCGATGACACAGCTCTTGTATCTTGCGACCGCAATACGATTGATGCTCACAGACAGTTCATTTCGTTCCAGTTGGCATCGTGTCGTTGGAGGCCTCGCGTTCGGAAACTTAGATTAGGTTTGCTCTTTAGACAGTGTTCACATCACGTTTGGAGAGATGTGTGCTGTCTGAAAGAATATATTCTGTCTGTAAGAGCATGTCTTGCACCCTTTAAAGTGTCCGAGGTCGCGAAATTTACTCCATCATATCAGCCCAAGACTTTTTCTCCGTTCCAGGAGTGATTTGATCGTCAATGTCGAGCCTTTCAACCTTCGCCTTTGTCGGGAACTCCATGGTCGGTGGAGCAGCAGAATCAAACCTGGGAGCCGAGGCTGAGCCAGACAGGTCTGGGAAGTCTGTAGGCTTGGGCACTGACTGAGAGGGCTGTTTCTCTTGCTGTGGGCCACGTCCGCCTCGACCTGAGCCTCCACGGCCTCCTCGTCCACGACCTCTACCTCTACCCCGATCTTCACGGTACATGTACTCGCGTCCATCAGTGTAGTCTTCTCTATCGCCACCGAAACCTTCGCGAGAACCTTCGGGATTTCTCTGACCAGCGATACCACCATGCGCACCACGTCCCCTACCGCCGGCCTGCCTGGGACCTCCAAACGCATCGGCGTCATCGGGCTTCTCGGCGTCCCACTCTCTGCCTCCCACGGCCTTGAGCTTCCGCAGTCTATTCTTTTCACGTTCGCCCATCATCTGTTGTCTGTCTCTACGCTCTTCTTGTCTGCGCTTGGCAGCAACTTCTTCACGCTCAGCAAAGTCGGCAGCATCTGCTTCAGCACGGGCGTGTGCGGCAGCGAGCTTTTCGTTCTTGAGCGATATCCTTGACATTTTCTCGGCGAGCTCCTGTTCGCTAAGCTTCGGCTTACGTAGTCCTCCGGTTGCGGTACGATCACCACGTACAGCATTGGTGGCTGGCTTTGCAGGTTCGGCTGTAGGAGTCGGTGGCTGTTGGGGTTGTTGCTGTTCATCTGTATCCTTGGACACAGCCTCCTTCTGATTGCGGTTGGGTTGGTTGCGACGAGGTTCGTTGGTTCTACGATCCGTGCTGGGACGGTCCTGGTTGTTGCGATTCTGATTCCTGCGGTCCTGGTTCTTGCGATCTTGATTTTGATTTTGACGATCCTGGTTGTTGCGATCCTGGTTGTTGCGGTCCTGGTTGTTGCGGTCCTGCGTGATACGATCTTGATTATTGTGCTCTTGCGTAGTGCGGTTTTTGTGCTCTTGAGTAGTGCGGTCTTGATTGTTGCGTCCTCCTCTGCCTCTACCCCTTCCTCTACCAGCCCGTCCACGAGTTGGTGCCGAGCTCGTGGGAGCTGGCGTTGTATCTGTAGGAGTTGATGACTCGAGTACTACTTCAGTTGATGAAGCTACTGGAGGTACTTCCTTCTGGTGGTCGATCGGCTCTTCCTCTTTCTCGTCTGGTTGTATGTGGTGTTGATCTTCGGACTTTACGGGCTGGATCTCGTCGTTGAATAAATCATCCGGAGCACGAGTCTGCATGGATTGATCATACTGAATGTCGTCGAACAAGTCGTCCTGCTGGGCTCCTGTCTGTGCGAACTCGTCCATGGTGTGATTCGTGAAAGATGTATTATCTGTTTGGAATTGCTCAAGTACCTACCTTCGAGCTCAAGCTTCCAAGTTCAAAGTGTCAAGCCCTCGGTGCGTCATTTGTCCGAGCTCCAGTCCTGACGGCTTGGCGATCGCATACCATCTTTTGATCTTTCTTGCCATCTCAGCTAACGACAACTGCACAATTTTGCACCATGGATGCACCCGATCGTAAGAGGCTAAAGTCGACATATAAGCCGGTACAGGATCTTGTACCGCTGCCGCCTGGCTGGACCGAGCACACAGCGCCGACGGGTACTGTCTCTTACTAAAACATGGTCGTCGCAAAACATTTACTGACGTGTCGCAGGTCACAAATACTACTACAACACAGCGACAAAGGCCTCGACATACACACGTCCTGCTGCTGCCCCACCAGTCCCGACTCCTCCTCAGGCTCAACCCGCCTTTTCTCCTCCGCCAGCTACTTTCCCATCCGCCTATCCTCCCGCTGCTCAGTACAATTCAAACTCTCAATTCGCTCCCAATCCTGCTGCATACAACCCACACCCAACGAATCCTCAACACAATGCCTATCCGTCATACGGCCAGCCTCCGTTCAACTCTGCTGCTCCTTCCCACGAGCCAAGACGCCGTCCACAACCTCAAGACCGACCGAAGCGCAAAGAGGTTCTTCCTAATTGCAACCCATGGCTCGTTGTCTATACCAAGCTTGGCCGACGCTTTGTTCACAACCCAGAGACTAATGAGAGTTTCTGGAAGTTCCCCGACGACGTTATGAAAGCCGTCGTTGAATTCGACCGCTTGAAGCTGGACGAGAAGCTTAACAACCCCGATGAGGCTAGTGGCGCGAACAAGGCTCCTGTAGGAGAACGTGTAGCCAGGAAAGATCTTGAGAAACCATCCGAGAAGCTGGAGGAACCCCCAAAAGAGCAGGAATCAACAAAGCCACAAGAAGATGCCGCTGGATCAGACTCGGAGTACGAAGAAATCGAGGTCACAGACGATGAGGACGAGGAAGGCGGTGTACCACGTCAACGCGAAGAGGAAGCAGAAGCCGAAGATGGCCCACTTGAGTTCGACGAAGACGACATTGCCTACCAACTCGCCGCAATGGAAGATTCATACGGCCTTGATCGCGGCGAATTCGGTGGTGGAGGTGAAGACGAGTACGAAGAAGGCATGGAAGGTATTCCTTTGACCGATGAAGATGGCGCAGCATTGTTTTGCGACATGCTCGAAGACCAGCACATTTCACCCTACATACCCTGGGAAACTCTCATCTCCGACGGCCGCATTATAGACGATAGTAGGTATACCGCTTTACCCACAACGAAACGCAGAAAGGAGGTCTGGGGCGATTGGACTCGTGCGAAGATTGCCCAGCTCCGCGAGCAAAAGGCCAAACAAGAGAAACTCGATCCGCGCATCCCCTACCTGGCACTTCTCTCCGAAAAAGCGACACCAAAACTCTACTGGCCAGAATTCCGCAGGAAATACAAGAAAGAAGACGCAATGCGTGATGCAAAGCTCAGCGACAAGGATAGAGAGAAGCTTTATCGCGAGCACATTACTCGTCTGAAGCTATCTTCTTCGCAATTGAAGTCGGACTTGATTTCTCTGCTGAAGTCCTTGCCTCTGAAGCACCTGAACAAAGACACCAGACTTGAAAGTCTACCGAAAGATCTTCTGACCGATGTTCGCTTCATCTCCTTACCTCCTAAGTCTCGCGACGATTTGCTCGAAGCTCACATTTCGACGCTGGCTCCTGCGCCCGACGAGGAAGAAGCCGCAACTGAGGAAGAAAGGGCGGAGCAAGAAAAGCGGGCCAATGAGAGGAGGAGGAGAGAACAAGCATTGAGGGAGAGAGAACAGAAGGTCGAGGAAGAAAAGCGAAAGAGGGAGAGAGAACTAGCCTTCGGGCGTGGTAGACTAGGAGAGGCTGAAAGAGAATTGGAGATGGCCATGAAGGTCGGGAGGAGCGGACTCAGGGCGCAGATCGACGAGGCCAAAGAGAACGAGGGCGAGGGCGAGCAGTGAAGCAGATACTCATTTGGCCTTTGAATACGATCATCAATCTCGGTCTTCATCTTCATATCATCGTCAATGTATCGATAAATACCCTGTCAACATGCAACAATGCATCGTGCTTTCGTAAAGGTCTGGCGACCAAGTCGAACTTGTTGAGGGTATCACCCGGGCGTTTTCAATCATTACCACTCTGTAACTGCTCTGTACAGCCTTGAAGACCCAGACTTGGTTGGACAAGACCTAGGTAGCCTTGAAATAATCCCAGAAAGATATGTAGTGATTGACAAAGAATTGCATGCTGCGTGCTCAATTTACATGTTTGAATCTGTATCTGCAAATGTGACCACAAAATTACAATACGTTCAGCAATGCGACCGATGCAATCAACAGCAGTAATCAAACAAACACCAATTCACAATCAATCATCATAATAGCAGTACGAAATCAATCCTCACTATCAATGGACGAACAAGCGAGTGTTATGGTGCACAAGCAACATCGTCGCCATCATGACGAGCATCAAGCGCTGTGTGTGAGGTACATATTCCGACCTGGCCGCCCAGCACTTCATCCAAAGCCTCGATAGTATAACGGCTAGTACGAAGGTCTCATATCGGTCATCGAAATGACCAAGCATGGCTTGGGTAATCCTTAGATGGGAGTTCGATTCTCCCTCGAGGCAGTTCTTTTTGTTGCTTTCTTTCTATGTGTCGAGGAAATTTTTTTTGGGTTGAGAAGATTTTTCTTTTTTTGTGCTGGCTGGCGGGATGTGGAGGTCCAAGCGCTTCGGTCGAAGACATCTTTGCTTGTGCTCTAGAGGTGCTGTTGTGTTCTGGCTTACTGCCTACTTCTCTTCTATGGGGAACGCTTCTGTATCTTTTATGGCCTCTGCGCGTGGTATGTTGTTCTTGCGATCAATCTGATGTACATAATGGTGTCTATGATTGGAAAAGCTCTCAACTCCCAATAACACCTTTCTACCACTTGTGAAAATGCAAGATGAATTTCCTGCTGTGGAAAACGTCCGGAGAGAGTAACCATCGATGATCCTGATGAATCCACGCACACTGAAAGAAATGGCCTCTACGTTGGTTGATGTGTAACACTGCTAGTGTCGATAGATTAAACGTATCAGCGTCCTTCAATCCTCAACCTCCCACCTGATGACAAAAGAACTACAACAATGCCTAAATTTCAACCCGAAGGCTGAAGGAACCTCATGAAGGAATGCACGGCCTCACAATCCGAAAAGCAAAAGCTGGAACAAGATTGGAGAAATACTTCCTGCCCGAGACCCAACCGGCCAGCCTCAGCTCGTATCACTAGCGATCGAGTAAGGGAAATAATCAAAGCGAAGAATAATGTCGAAGCATCTGCCACTGCCAACTGAGCGACAAAGCATTTGAGAAGACCTGGGAAGACGACATGGTTTCCCAGAGAGGTCGTCGGCGCTGCTCTTCGGATAGGCCTGAATCTCGAAGCGCTCTTTGCAGGTCAACTTCTCTCGGCCCTCGGGCTTTCTATTAGCATGGTCCAAGAGCCAAATTCATGATCGCCACGAAGTTGATAACGGTGAACGAAGTGGTAGGAACTTCGAAACCCTTTATTGGAGGAACTGGATACAACAGTACCTCCATCATGGAGAGCATGGGGTTATTGCAGAGTTGCTTAAGAACGCAGAAAAGCTTGATATAGAATGAATGGCATTCGGAATGCATCGAAGGAAGATAACGAAGATGGACAATAGTCTCTTGACTTCGGTCTCCTTAGAACGCATCAACCATGTCTTTTCTTGGACATGAGTAGCATCCTTCATTTTGAGAGCTTGGAGTGTCCCTGAGTTGTCATATGGAGGATGACAGAGTGACAGGATTCTGTTCGAAACTTCATTGAAGTCTGTGATCATCATGCCCTCCATATTTGGTTGATCTAAGGCATATATGTTCTACACCTGCCTTTGCCTCATGGTCATCTCTCGATAGTCGGTTGATTCATGACATAGGTACGGAGTAGGGTATCGAGAAAGATCAAATAGCAATCCCGAGTCTTGTATCAATTGAGTATGAGCATCTTACAAAACCAACGAAGCCTTGTACCTGCCATACCAATCACTCCACTTCCCACTCAAAAACCATACCTCTCACCTCTCAATGGATGTACCTCATTGCGAAAACAGCAAAAAGAGATATCATCTGCCCAAGGAGACAAAAATAAACGATCCTGGCAATGGGCGGAATCGAACCGCCGTCGGGTCGGCGTTGCTGGAATTTAACCTCCACAACGACACATGCTACCACTACACCACATCACCTT
>JGI24891J29808_1000341_pt1 | contig 36281 bp, 28 predicted proteins | sample FreactcultuFSWF8_FD_29808 | JGI IMG/M metagenome (IMG submission 29808) | reverse complement strand
GCGACCTCCTCGGATCTAGACTGACACGGCGTTGAGTAACAACGAATGACTGCGCACGTGTTAAGACCACGGGTGTGTTAAACCACTACACCACCACGGCTTTCTTGCTTATTAAAAGAGGACAGGAATATGTCATATATAAAGGTTGAGTTGGGAATGTAGGCGGCAGCGATGGTGTGGTGGAAATGGCGAGGGAATGAGTAATTTATGACATGTAGTAAGCTTTGACCTCTTGGGAGACTGGTTGTTCTTTCCCTAGTCGCAAGTTGCTGCTAGAGCTCATGTTGTCGTTGTTACTGTGTAGATGTTTAGCTTGTTTATATCTCTGCAATTATCGTGTAGCTTACAGATCAATTGATCGATCAAGACTATCCGAACCCGATGCGGCCTCCCTTCTTGAGAGCATCAATATCCTCAGCAGACAGCGGGTCTTTGCCATCATATGAGGATTCAATACGTGCGGCTTTAGTCATCCTTGTCACATCGTAATGGTGACCTCCCATGACCGATCCATAGTCGAACTTGAAGTTGGCAAGCTATGATGACACGTTAGTCTATTGGTATATCGAAGAAGAGGGAGTGATATTACCATATCTTTGAACTTGAATCTGTCGACCTTCTTCTTGGGTAGCTTCAAACCTTTGATAGACTCTAAGTCCTTCTTGACGGATTCTTCGATTTCTGTGACGCCAGCGATGGGTACGTCGTACTGTTGAGCCATTGCCAGTAGATAGCGTGGCCATGTCAGGTTAAATACGTGTTGATACTTTGTCAAATGGCCGTCCCCTTCTTTCTCTTCGCCGTAATCGGTGTCCTCGTCAAATTCGTCGGTAATATTGGCGTCGTAGTTCCAGGCAAACTTGTACCATAGGGCCAGCATCAATGACAGATTCTTGTACTTGGAATCTGCCTTGAACTCGCCTTCGCGGTCGATACGGTTCAGAACAGCCAGGAAAGCGTAGCCCATCGTGATGGTGGTTTTGTTCCAACGTGCACCATCTTCGAGGTTAGCCCAAGTGAAAGCAATATCGTCCGCATTGTCCTTGTTGATCCAAAGGGTCAAGCCTTCCATGATAGACCAGAGTTCTTCCGTCTTGCCGTCGCGCTTGTTGTTGATTTTGCTGAATTCAAGCAAATCATTCTCGATGATTTCCTGATACGAGTAACCCCGGTTGTCGGTATAGACACTCAGTCCGAATGCTTCAGCGTCTCGATGAGGTATCTCGCGAGTTTCGGCCTCCACCATGCGATATTTTCCTTTGCGTGTCATGAACCAACGGTTCTTCTCGTTACTAGGATTGAAGCAAGCACACTGCCTGCTGTTGTGCGTATCAGCCCATTCTCTGCGTACGTTGGCCTTTCTCTCGTCCTGAGCATCGCATAGCCTGTACCACTCCTCCTTGGGCATGTCGTCTTGCGATGGGTGTCTGAAATTTGTCTTGTGCTCCTTCTTATAGCGTTCTTCGTACTCAAAAAGAGGCACACACATGACGATGAATGTATGCGGATCGTCACGAAGTTTCTCATCGCTAAGCTCATCGTCTTTCAATGGCTTACCATCGCCTCCGAGCATCTCGCCCGACCCATACTCTGAGCCATCTCCGGATTTGTCGCTGTCATGGTCGTTGTTTTCGTTATTGCTATTGTTGTTGCCATCACCCAAGATCTCCACACTGTTGTCTCTGGCAGCATCAGGGAAAGGATCAGCAACGCTTTCGAGGCCTTTCGAGGTCAACGTCTGGATAACCGACTTTAGCTCGTCGGTCTGAGCTTTGAATTTGTCATCTAGCCTCGCAATTGTGTCTTCGAGCTTGTCATGAATTTGTTCCTAAGCTGGGTGTTAACTTTATGATCAGAAGAGGCATTTGTCAATGTCCGTTTACCAGCTTGTTTGCATGTTGCGTGGACGTGTTGTGAAAAGCATTCAATTTTTCGTCGAGTCTGCGTTCAAAAGCCTCAAGGGTTGCTGTTGTGGCCGCGTCTGCTGTGGTCGAGGTTTCCGCTATTGTCGTGGTTTTCGAAGCTGCGTCGGGCAGGGTCGCGCCTGAATTGCTCTTCCTCGTTTTGGCTTGAGGGGTTGGAGCGCTCGCGTCCGAAGTCCGTTTCTTAGGCGGCATCGTAATTTGTCCTCGACAACACTTCCTCCTCAATAAATACCGAATAAGAAGTTTTGTTTTGCGCAGCTTTCTTCTCGCATGGCTGGTAGCATTGACGTCAGAAGCTGTATGCCCACCCTGGGCGATCGGGCGATGTCATGCGGATCGCATGGAGCTGATCATCATCACAAGTACCAGATATTCATCAGGAAGTGCATATTACATGCAGTGGATATCGAGCTATATCAAAACATTACTCTAAGGATATAAAATCAAAGTAACACCTCTTCATAACACCAGCCCAGACACTAACATTGCATGGTCGAAAACACGGGTCGTCTCGTCGCAAAACTAGGCGCCATTGATACCCTTGTGCTTTTCGACAGCAACCGGGAATTCATGAGCTGAGTCGTTTCTTCCATGGCCACCTGTGGCGTTGGCTGGCATCTGAGCCAACCAGGCTGGAGGCATCATGCCAGTCTGATCCTGGATTGTCGAGAAGAGGGGAGGAAGACTTTGCATGATGTTTCTGATAGGAGCGAAAGAATCTGCTCCACCATCCTGCGAACCGGTGTTCCACACGTTGATCTTGGGTTGAAGACCTCTGACTGCCTCTGCGTTTGCCTGGGCAAGCTGAACAGGAATGTTGTTCTGAAGCATCATCCAGTCTCTCACACCAGCTGGACCACCCAGGACATTGCCAAGCTCCTTGTAGGCGCCAGCAAGCTGTATGATTCCAGCAGCCTCGCGTTCGTGTCTGATGTAGAGCGCTTCGGCCTCGGCTTTCTTGATCTCGAAGTCACCCAGAGCGTCCTGTTGCTTACGATACAGAGAGGCGTCGGCGGCCTTGCTCTCCTGCAGGTACTTGGCGTCGGTCTCGCGCTTCTTCCTTTGGAAATGGCCTTCAGCCTGCTTCTCTGCGGTGTATAGCTCGAGATCGGCTGTCTTGGACTGTTGGTAAGCGCTGGCTTCGGCAGCCTGTCGGGCTTTGTATAGCTGGGCGTCGGCTTCCTGGGCAGCGGATTCTTTGGCGACTTTGGCCTTGGTGACAGTTGTGGCTCTCATGCGCTCAAGCTCCATCAGGGCTTTGCTCTCTTGAACACCCTTCTGGAGATCGGAGTCTCTCAACTCAGCGGCGCGTTCGGCTTGAATGCGCTCAATGTTGAGCTTTCGCTCAATGTCAATCTCCTGTGACTTGAACTTTGAGTCCGCAATGGCCTTCTCTATTTTACGCTCGGTCTCTTGGACGGCGGTGTTGGCATTGATTTTGGCAATCTCTTGCTTGGTGCGACCGACGTTCAAAGCCTCTCCGATCTCACCCTCCATGCCTATTTCACGGGTCAGCAATAGCTATCGTACGCTATGGACGGTACTCACGAGCATGTGCTACATCGACCTTGGCTTGGTTCTGCGCGCTGAGAACAGTTAGTATATTTCTCATATCGAAAACAATACAAGACCATGAGTCCAGCTCGCAGAGAACACCTGAATTTGTACATATCGCAGTGCAGAACGTGACTCGATGTCGCAAAGATGTCCACCTAGAGTCTGTTCCTTTTTGGGAACAGACGTGCTCTAGATAGCAGCTTGATGAATCAAATAGTACTCTGCACTGCGATACTGCTGATATCGGCATTCAAAGTCGAGTTGGCTCATAGATCCCGTATCTTCAAATACGTACCCCTCGTGTGCCTTCTTGGACTGAAACTCGAAGTAGTGCGATCCAGGCAGGTCGCGAAGCTCTTTGATACTAGCGTTGTAGATGTGCAGACCAAACTGGGTGAGCTCGGACTGAACGTGGTCGACGACCATCTTCCTGTAGAGGGTGCGCTTCTCGAAAAGTTCCTTCATGGTGATGTTCGAGACGATTGAACGAGTTTCGCCTTCGACGATACCCATGATGATGGCTTGAATGTGCTCGCGACCAGCGACTACGGTATCTGCCGCGCTGTCGGTCATCAAACCGGCATACTTCCTGAGAGATTCTTCCTCATCCTTTGGCCCGATTGTAAAGACGGCTGGCAGACAGACCTGCAGCTTTTCGGATGTCATGGCCTGTAGATCGGTGGTGAAATGGAAGGGGGTGACTGAGATCTTGGTAACCTTCTGGAAAGGGAAGACCATTGCCTTCTTCGTGAGCTTGAGTCCCCTCACACCTGCGCCAGTAATGACGAGGTAAGAGTTGGGCTCTGCCGCATGATATCCCCAGACCATCTTGATAGAATATGTGACTTGGATTTGGGAAGAGTTGAGCTGAATTTGTGGTACAGTAAAGATGAAGAGAAGGAGTGAATAGTGATCTTATATACTTGAGCTGAACCAGTCATACTGGGCGGGTGACCAGGCATTCGCATGGCGAAGCTGACCCGAGATTGTGGATAGGCTGACATGCCTTGAGATGAGCCACGCTATACGGCCTTGGAGGATTGCCGTTGACTCCGGCATCTCATAGACACTCAATAGTGTCAGGTCGGTGCTGAAGCGAGTCAGGTGGTTGTTTAGATGCTCTTTACTCCTCAGGAGACCAGGCGCGTTGTACCAGCAGCGACCAGCTATGACCAGCCAAGTGGTTACTCGGCACCTTGTTCCGAGGTTTTCGGAATTGAAGTTCAAGAACGAGTCTTGGCTTGAGCATGATAGAGGTCGTGTTGAAGGTTGCTCCACAGTGGTTGGTCTGCCAAGCCACTCGGCTGTGAGTAGGCTCAGTCAGAGCCGATCATCCAGAAGCTCGTTGGAAGGATTCGAGAAGATGCCTGGAAGGTAAAATCAGGCACCTGACTGCGCCGGTCAACCATCTTCGATAAAGCTCACAAGCTTGAGAACTTTCAGGCACAATTTCGGGGCGCAAAAATCAGCCTGGATCACCGGTCCACTCCAACATCAACGTCAGCATCTCTAGACGCCAGTCGCAACTTTCGAGCATCGAAGCACACGATGGACGAGAATCCACCGCCGTATGAAGAAAAGTACTCGGGCGGGTCGAGTGGTCGCAAACTTCAAGACGTGAAGATGACGAACCGACCATATAATCTGGACGATCAAGCTACAGCGTCTCGATCTATGTTGGTGTCTGCTGCGGCAGAGAAGATTCACGCAGCGCTGGAACAGCGCGCATTGTACGGCATCTCCAAGACCAAACTGGTAGTCATACCTTCTGGACACGGCTGCAGTGAGTTTCCAAGTTCCAGACAAACAGATGAGGCTTCTGACAAGGATGTAGACCTATCCGGATCTTACAAGATTGCTGAATATGACGAAAAGCCCATCACGATCGAGCTGACTGGAGAGGTCAACAGCGTGGAGTTTTGGTCACAAACGCAAGCAGTTGACGAACTGCGTCGACAGGTCGCTTCGAGAATTGGCGGCGGAAGAGGCAGTATGCTGCATGTTATGGTAGATGAGGTGCACGTACGGTATGAGACACCTTTCGGGGAATACGATACGATGAGCGTCATGGCGATAATAGTAGATATGGTTTAATCATGATTCGGCATGTGCCGATTTCTTGTCTCCATTGGAATCAAAGCCCAGGTTCTCAAGTTGTCGAACGAGCTCATTGATCTTGATAACTTTTTGGAATTGTTCAGGAAGCAGAGAGTCACCCTTTTCTTTCTTGTCTTGAAGGTCGCGTGCCTGACGGAGCTTTTTGGCCAATTTCTTAGCCTCCTTCGTCTTCTCGGCCTCGGGGTCAATAGGGTCCTGTTTGACAGGTTCTTTCACTGACGAAACTGAGGCAGCGGTTTCATCTCTGCTGGGAGCGGAAGCGGCAGCCTTCTTCCTGGCCTCTCTCCGTTTTGCATTCTTATTGGCATTGGCAGAAGGGGCGTCGGCTGGGGCAGAAGCAGTATCAGCGCCTGGAACACCACCCTTGGTGCGATTCTTGTATGCTTCGGCAGTACGGTTCTTGTAGAGCTCGACATCTTCCGGAGGGCGATAACCAGGGCGTACGCGGATTTCTTTTCTTACGGAACCATCTGGTCGTACGGAGGATGGGATGTGTCGCTCGCCAGATGCTGAGGTGGTTATGCCGGCGCGGGACACGTTTGTTGGTTCAGTAGGCATCTTGAAGCCAATGGAGTCGAGTCTGCTCAAGAGAGTACCCGAATGGAGGAGTCGTGACTAAACAGATGCTCGAGGGCTCGAGTTGATATGGAAATCGGGACGGAGCAAGCAGAAAGACGCCAAGAGGTCCGAGCTTTGCTGACCATGTCGAAGTTGGGACGGTCTCGTTCGGCGGCGGCTTCCCTCGTCGTCGTCGCAGTCGCAGATTCACCACCTTACACGTCCAGTCTCACTTGTCCACTCTTCACAATGGCCCCTTCCGTAAGACCACTGCTCATGCGCTCCTCGTTGTCTGCTGCTAACCCCGATCGCAGGCTCTCCAGGGTGTTTACAAGTCAGTCTTCGATGCACGACCTCGGCCATTCTCGACCACTCTCTGACTCTTCCCAACAGCACCATCTTCCGCAAGAACTACGTCTTCCTCAGCGTCGTCTTTGTCAGCGCTTTCGGCATGGAGATGTACGCAATCACCCCAATCCACTATACAATCCACCGGCCTTGTTCTAACTCTGTCGCAGCGCCTTCGACAATGCCTCCAACAGCGTCTGGAACACCGTCAACAAGGGCGTATGTCAACCTCATTTCTCCTACGCCAATCGCCGTCGCTCATCTGCTGACCAAACATTCAGCGCCAATGGAAGGACCTCAAGCACAAGTACATGGAGTCCGACGACGAGTAGACGCTTCCTTTCGCCTGTTTTCTCGACCGCCATTAGACTTCTTTTGTCCTTTCATGTATCATATCTGAAAAATCCTCAAGCGCTCTTCGTCCTTTTCAACTTCGACCACTCGAACCCGCACTTCCATAAAGGCGTCGTCAAAACCCTACCGCAATATCATCACGTTACAATCCATGCAGACCTTGTTCACAAGCGAATGATTTACACCTCAAGACTATACCCTAGTTGAAAGGCTCAATTGCCTTTTGTAGCAAGAGAAGCTGTGTTCATGTATGCCTTGCAAGGATTCTTTCAACGCAGTAGCTGCGCTTGTTCAATTTACTCTGCTGTTTCACTCGATACGAGTAGAATCAGGGGATCGCTGTTTTTGCATGTGCTGTTTACAGAGGAGAGAACGAGCGAGACATCCGCTGAGTTGGCCAAATACACGCATGAGAAACCCTCTTTGGATCAAGGATACCCTGGGAACATTTGCGAGAAACTTTCGAAATGATCGTAGGTGGATAGGTGTACTAACTCATGATTTCCACTTTGCTCTGTATATCATTGACTTGACACGCGATAGAGGTTATGAGGCCTTGAGATGCTATGCAGGTAATGACATGCACTGACAGCCGATGATGATGTCACTTTGACCAGACGGCTATCGGTCTGGATGTTCGTACACATCTTTCCCTATTGAACTTCTCGACACATACAAAAACTTAAAGCTTACTGAAGAGTCACCGTGTAGCCATGCCTTCCTGGGAGAATACGCCTAGCGGCAAGATGATTGCTGCAGTATTGTCATCACCAGGCGCGGATCGACCATCGAAATGCTTCACGATGGATAAGAACTACCCAAAGCCTACGCTTCCATCACAGAGTTGGGTCTTGGTCAAGGTCAAGGCTGCTGGATTGAACCGTGCGGAGCTCCGTGGCCGAAACGGCGACAAGCCGGCACCACCAGAGTTCGGAATGTTCGTCGACGAGTTTCATCCTGATCCTCCAAAAATCCTCGGTGCGTTACTCTATGATGTGTCTTTAGATGGCCAAGCTAAATTGCAGTATAGGCGAGGAGTTTGTAGGAACAATCGAGGAAGCAGGATCTGATACCAAGTTCAGCAAAGGAGAGTTATGCACTGGATTCATCTATGGAGGAGGCAAGGCTTTTGATGGAGCATATGCCGAATATGTCATTTGTCCAGCTGAACGTTGCTTCAGGCTGCCACAGACTTCGCTCTCATGGGAGACGTTAGGAGCCATCACAATGTCTATGTGGACAGCATACGGGTCGCTATTCGAGGCAGGCCAACTTACTAAAGGTGCGACCCTCCTCGTACACGGAGCGACGAGCAGCGTGGGTGTGTGGGCCATTCTTCTGGCCAAAGATCGAGGATGCACCGTCATTGCTACAACCCGCAAGCAGGAGAAGGCTGAAAAGCTCAGGTCGGTCGGAGCCGACCACGTCCTTCTGGAACACGAGCTCAACGAGCAATTGAAGAAGCTGGCCCCGAAAGGCGTGGATTGCTTGCTAGAGTTGGTGGGACCTGACACCATCCAATCTTTGGCCCTGCCAAATCTCACGAAACACGGATCTGTCGTGGTGACTGGTGTCTTGACCAAGCAATGGGCCATGAAAGAGTTCACACCTGCTCTGATCCCACCTACCAGGAAGATGACTTTTTATAGCTTGGAACCTGGACAGGAAGAAGCTGAGGGCGTAGAGAGGGTTGTGGGAGAAATTGTTAAGAAGGTAGAATCTGGAACGTTCAAACCAGAGATGTTCCTCGACAAGACGTTCCCTCTGGAAAATGTTGGAGAAGCACATCAATACATGGAGGACAACAAGGCAATTGGAAAGGTAGTTGTGACCATTCCTTGAGCACAAATAGACTAGGCCTGTCAGACAAAACGTAAAATATTCTATAAGAATAGCTTCAGTTGCTTGTAGACATTGAGACAAAGAGCTGAACATGAAACCACATGCTGAATTCATTGCATCACATTAAGTCGAGACATGTGGAGATCCCGCCGGTATCTTTCTCGTGGCTCTTTCCTTCGCCGACTTCAGTCTGTGATATCGGTAATATTATCTTGACTGACAGCCTGCTTGCTCAAAGTGAGTAGCGAGAAGTACTTGAGTGAGTGTGCTTGTCCGCTTTCGGAAAGAGCCGGGAAAGTTCTTCCGAAGCCGGCGGCTGACTAAGAGTGAAGGAAGGTCTCAGACTCTTGGCCTCAGCTGGACTTCGCCCTCAAGACATCCTTCCCTTGTCTTCCATCAACACCGCGACACATTCACCGACACTCATCCACCACGGCCGCCGCACTCGTCTCGAATAATCACACAATACGCTCACAGACAACACATATCCCCGTGCGCGCCCGTCGACAAGTGCCAGCAACGCGCCATCGCCGCCTAGTGAGTCAGCCGCGCAAGATCTTCACACGAGCAAGTGGAAGTGTTTGAGGAGTTGGTCTGAGAGGAGGGACAAGACTGCGACTGTGCATGTTGCATATCCACATACAAAACTTTTGCCCTGAAGTCTTCACATCACCAATACACTTTTCCCCCTTTACTCAGAGATCTTGTACCCCAACTCTATTCCAATAGTGTTTAGCGTCTTGAAGACGTCCTAAACCTGAAAAAAAGTCAAGAAGAAGCATTTTACCATAGTCGGAAATCGCACGAGGCAAAATCTCAATAAGACCTATTGTCCTTCTTTGACAATCTGAGCCTGGAATCCATCTGGTTTCCCTCTTCTCGGCTGTACTTCTGCCTCTAACTTTTACTCGTCCCTTGCGGTAATCCTAACCATGTCTTCTTCCGTTTTCTTCAGGTTCAAAAACCAGAAGGATGTGCAGAGAGTGACCTTTGATGGCACTGGAATCTCCGTCTTTGAGCTCAAGAGAGACATAATCAACATGAGCAGACTCGGCGATGGCACTGACTTCGACTTCAACATCTACAACCTCGACACCAACGAAGGTAAGTCATGGACTGACATGGTCTTCGTGTACAACTAACTAATTCCGACCAGAGTACAACGATGACACATCTATCATCTCCCGTGGAACCACTGTTCTTGCCAGACGTCTACCTGCTACCAAGCCCGGCGCTGGTAGGGCCGCGCGCTATGTCTCCGGCAAGATGCCCGTCATGGCAAAGAACCAACACCGAATCGAACCCTCTAAGTCTGCAGCCGCATCCAGAACACCCATGGCTAACGGCGCCGCTCAAGACCCGAACTCGAACATGACCGAAGAAGAGAAGATCGCGGCCATGTTCCAAGCCGGAGGTGCTGCCTGGGAACAACAACAGCAAGAGATGGCCAACCAGAAGGCTGTCCATCGCCCTGGCGGCTTCAACAAGATGGCAAATGTGCCCGACAAGCCTCTTCCTCCAGGTTACACCTGCCACCGCTGTGGTGAGAAGGGTCACTGGATTCAAGCATGCCCCACCAACAACGACCCCGCCTTCGAAAACCGTCCCAAGTTCAGACGCACAACTGGTATCCCGCGCTCCTTCCTTAAGGTCGTCGAGAAGCCCACTGCATTGTCAAGCGATGGAACCGTCGACATCTCCCAGCTGCCTGCCGGTGTCATGTACACGGCTACTGGAGAGTGGGTTGTTGCAAGGCCAGACGAGGCTGCATGGGAGCAGTTCCAGGCCAAGGCCAAGGCAGCAGCCGACAAGGCCGAAGCTGCCAACACAGGAAGTCAGGAATTGAGCGAGAGAGGCTTGGAATGTCCTATTGACAAACGCATGTTCGTCGATCCAATGAAAACACCTTGCTGTGGGAAGACATATTGCCGTGACTGTATCGAGAATGCTCTTCTTGAAAATGACTTTGTCTGCCCCGGTTGCTCTTCGGACAACACACTAGTTGACAACCTCATCCCTGATGAAGAAGCCGTAACCAAGATCAAAGTCTACGAAGAGGACAAGGCAAAGATGAAGCTGGAGAAGGAAAAGGAGAAGTCTGCTACACCACCACCTACGGAGCAGCAATCTACCAAGGAAGCTGCTGCCGCAACCGACAGAAAGTCAAACTCACCAAAGCCAGCATCTGCAAACGGAGAAAAGTCCGCTACCTCGACCCCACAATTGGCTGCCGCTACAGAATCCAAGAAGCGTCCCGCCGAAGAAGAGCTGGAGAACTCTAGAATCCCCACAGGCCCTGCCGCTATGCGCAAGCAGAACAATGCATCTCAACCACCGGCTCAAGGAAGTTTCGACCAGAACAACTTCATCCAGTCCATGAATGCTCTTGCCAACCAACAGGGCATGCAAGGCATGGGCAACTTCAACCCAGCCATGGGCATGGGCTTTCCTGGTATGATGGGAATGCCGATGAACATGATGGGCATGCCCAATCCGATGATGATGAACGGTGGATGGGGAGGTATGGGCTTCATGAACAACGGCATGAACGGCATGGGCTTCCCTCAGCAACAACAGCAGCAACGTGGAGGAAACATGTATGGCGGAGGCTATAACAACCAAATGATGGGCCAGAACGGCGGCTACGGACAAGGACAAGGACAACAATGGCAAGGCAACCAGAACTGGAACAACGCAAACGGCAACAACCAGCAGCAACAGCAACAACAACAACAACAGCAGCAGCCGCAGGGAGAAGGCGATGATGGCGCATACATCCGCCGTCCAGTCAACCCGCATCGTCACCAAGCACGCAACCGCAGACAGCGATCAGTCGACTATCGCGAGATGTGAGGTGTACAACTTTCTTCTGTTCTTTATTTTTCTTTTGGATGCCAGACACTTTCAGCTGGATCCATGCATTTCATTATCAAGCGTTGGCGTTGGTGGCATTATCAGAGGCTTCAATTGCCTTGATCACTACTGGGATCACTATTGAGAGGAGGAATTGGGACATTCGGTAGGAAAGCTGCGGGCACATTCTCTATCGATAATGGATACCAACTATCCATTTGTAAATACAAAGTCATGAAGGCATATCAAAAAAAAAACACTGTGCCTATCCATTACTCCGTACAACACCTTTGTGGATTAAAAGATGCAATTCTCTTGTGAGGCATGTGAGACTATTCTTTGATGTCATTGCGAATTTGATGGTGTGACACGAATCTTGCGGTCAAGCGGAGTCAGGCTTCAGAGTTCAGACCTAAGCAAAGGCGAGGGTGCGTTCCACAAGCATCACAAGGACAGTCGAAGGTCTCTCAGAACTATAGTAGGCGACGAGTGAAGTAAAACGTAAAGACGGTAGCCGTTAGACAGACTATCATGTCATCAATAGAGTTCGGGATGGGATAAAGAATGAGACATCACGTGAGCGGGGCACAGGGCAGTCGTGACTTCTCGAAGAGTCCGACGACGATTCATAAATCCTGTACAAGCCCTGCGCATCCTCCTTCGCTCCAACCGCAACCAAACCGCTCCATAAACCTCCACCACCGCTCTCGCTCTCGCAACCCTTCGCAAGACTCTACGTCTCACGCACTCGTCTCCGACAACCCTTTCGAACCGTCCAGCCCCGTACGCAATCGTGGCATACTCTTTCAATGGCGAATTATTCCAATCAACACCGTAATAGTAGTAGTAATTACTACCAGGCGACCAAGGAAGTCGCCGCCCGTTCGAACATCCAGGCCAGCGCCTACACCGTCGATGCCGTCGACATGGCCCTGAAGGGCTTCCACTACTCTACCTGCGGGGCAGGCGGTACGTACTGACCCTATTTCACTCTTATTGGTGAAAGACGCACTGGCTGACAAGTGTTGGCACTACAGGAGCGGGGTGGTGGGTTTGAGGTGAGCACGGGAATACCGTCACCGCCGCCGTCTCCGCGCGCGACGCCCGCCAACAGGGCCTCGTCGTCGCCCCAGCGCCCGGGTCTCAAGGCTCGCTCGCGCAGCGGAGGCGCCGCATACACCATCACGGAAGAATGTGAGAGACTCTTCTGCGAGACACTGGACACCGTTTTTCTTGGTGAGGGAAACACCGTCGCTCAGGACTCGCTTGTGATGGGTATGCGTTACAACAACAAGATGAACACCGACAGAAGTGCCCCGCTGCCTTCTCCTTCGCCCTCGGCCGACAGCGCCATCGACATGGCTGGTCCTACCAGCTCTGTGCGCGAGTGGGTTGAGATTTGGGAGTATGCTGCTGGCTTGCGCTTCCGCGGTTTCGTCTCCGACAAGAATGGACTTAGCACCCTATTCGTCTTCTTCGACAAGTCCGTCATTGGACCTGACCTCAAGAACGGGTACGTCTCTTCCCACTGTCATCACACTTAACACACACTAATCAGATTTTCAGCCTCATGTGCCTTCTGGAACTGGCAGGTAACGATGACCTTGGCTGCTCCAACCTCGTCGTCTGTCTTGATCGCTCTGCCGACCAAGAAGACCTCAAAGACTTGACTCGCGACCTCGGCTGGGTCGGCTTCGAGCTTACTACCCTGGCCCGCTGGTCAAAGGAAGCCCACTGCACCAGTGACAAGTGGATCTTCCTCGACATGGAAGTCTAAATCACAGGCCTTTCGTCAATGCAATAAAGCATTGACAGGTTGATCTTCTTTTGCGTTTCGTGACACTGCTCTCGATTGCTCATGGCGTTTTCTTCCGGTCCTGATGGTTTCTTCCACCTGATCATGGTCTTTTGCAAGTTTGGTCTGCTTTTCTCTGCTTAATGCTGCACTGCACTGCGTATTTTGCACTTTTCCTTTTGCTCTTCTTCTTTTACCTAGTCTGCCCAAGTGTACAACAAGAATCGATATTTCCTACTTCTCGAGCCCCCCTTAATTCGCATTTGTCTAGAACACGCCTCTCTCGTGTGTGAAATGTTCTTCCCTTCTGTACCTTCGACGACCTACCGGTCCTCGACCGCCTTTTATCGTGAATTCGATCCGTCTGCTGGAATTGGCCCGCTCGCTTTTGATAGCATTCAGTGTTGGTGTGAGGATGATACCGGCTCAACACAGCCCAGATGAACGATATGAGAAGAGTTGCTCAAACCTCGTGAAACCGCATAACATCCTTGCACATCCACTCTAGAAAGGTTCGTCACTGGCCCTGAACTCGAGGTTACATTTTTGGCGAATTATTCTCAGGCGGAATATGGAAGACTTCTGAATGACATCGCAGTACATGGTATGTTATTTAAAGATACATTGGTAGTTTGGTAAGTATATGATGCATGATGTTTGATTGAGTGTCTGGTTCTGAACTAATCCTAAATTCAGGTGCCCTGGGCTCCTTCCTCGTCTATTCCTGGGTTCCTACCTACTGCAAGGCCAAGATTTTGCTGACTGTGGCGATATTCAGAGTGAGATGATCCGCCGAGCTCTCGATGAGTGTTGCTGAACTTCTGGCACATGTTGTGCATCGCTGCAGTTGTGTCTTCAGTACCCATTGTTCATCTCTATGCTCTTCGACACATGTCATTGGCAATCTTTTGTACCGCTTCGCATAGTTTTTGCAACCCATCGTGGGTGAGAACCATGTGCCCGCTCTGTCTGCAGGTCTTCCACAGCTCATCTACCGCAACCTCGGCAGCAGCAAAGTTCTCAGCACTCATCTTCATGCCTTTTGAAGGCCTATCCTTTGCAACTTCGCCGGAGGAAGATTCACCAGGGTCATCGTCGTCAATTCCGGATTCGTCGGAGGAGAAATCGTCAGACACAATCTTTTTTGACCACCGAGCAAGTGAAACGGGTGGCGCGAGAGTCCGGTCATGGCAGACCAGGCGATTGGGGAACCTGTATATGCAGCCTCTGAGCGGTTTGTTGTAAGTTGTTGGCTTCGTGCGAGTGGACCAATGCTTTGAGTTTCTGAGTCCGAGATCGATCTGGACATGATCTATCGGATGTTCTCTGCAGCACTGCATGATCAATGTGATATGGCGGGTGTCGTTGATGTGATTGCTGATGGCATGGGCGTTTTCAAGTATTGATAGCCAGCGTTTGGTTCTCGCCGCGAAGTCGAGGTCTGGAGTGTTGCTGCATTCTAGCGGGAAACGATTGATGTGGTAAAAGATGGGTGTGGCCTTCAAGTAAATCTGTCAACACGTCTGCAACAGAGGCGGCTTGATCGTATTTCGACGCGTCTGTCGCTCGCCATGGTAAGCACATTGGTTTTCGGCCATGTCCTTGAGCAAAGCTGAATGATAGATTTTGAGACGAACATCCTTGGGCAGATCCAAAAACCGGAATCGAAGTTCGGCGTCTGCCTTCTGTAAAGCACCGGCGTATGTCTTTCGGTCGCTCAACTTGGGCAAGCGAATTTGGCGCTGCTGAAGACATTGAGCAAGGTCTGACCTGGAAAAGGCGATGTATGGGCCGAAGTTGTCGTCGACGAGAAGCTGGTACAACTCGCTGCAGGCGTTTCGGAGCCAGTCAAGATCTGAAAACTCGTTGTCTTCGGACTCATCATCAAAGTCCTTGTCGTAAGCCGAATACGCACATGGCGAGATTGACGGTCGACATTTGCACTCTTTGGTTCGAGCTCCCAAATAGCTAACAAGCGTCTTGATCCTGGTTTACTTTGGGTTGTGAGGCTGAAGGCCGCGCTTGACGCGATGTTTGCGGGTCATGACTATAGAAAAGATGAATGTCAGTGTCAATCTATTGCTGGATACTCGAACTCCAAGACTGGGATAGTTACCTTTGTTCGGTGTCGATGGCAGTGTGAAAGTGCGGATGATCAACTGGTCAGTCTAGCCAACAAAGATAAAGAGGAAACCACGTGTGAGCTTGGAGAACTCCCAGGGGAACAAATTCGGAAGTTGCACGTGAAATGGTCGAGTGAGCGTGACTTCCACAAGTGAAGGCAGCTATGTTACACCAAATCGCCATTTTCTGCTATGCTCCCGCTTGTCAGCAGAGTTGGTCTACCATCATAAAAATGTAGGATGATTTTCATTCCAGTGTGATTGTCCAGAGAAAGCTCGTACAGATGCTGCTCTCGCTGGACTCTCATTCGATTATGAAAAGCATTGTCCATTTTGACAGTCGATTAGCGAGGTGCGGTGGGAGGCTGGAGTACGATTGAAGTTGTATAGAACTGTGGCAAGGCATTATTGTTTCATACTTCTGTACATCTCTCGCTATTCGTGTGTCCTTTGTCATCTACTCTGCCTTCTTTTCTGTCCTGTCCTTGTCCTCCATTTCAAGCGTTCAGGTTTTTGACAACTTTTACAGCCACAAGGGCCAGATCTGAGAGTGCGGCGACTGTGAGCCTCAGCTTTCCACCACCACCGCATGTCTCCCAAAGCTTGTCGATTGCCTCGTTCGCGATTCTTATGCTTGCATTCACAGTCTCAGGGCTTGCCGAGAGCGAATCTTCTCTGACGCTCTGTGACAAGATCGGGCGAGACTCTCCGTTCACGAAGTACTTGCAGCTGCAGATGTGCTTGTTCTTGGAAATCTTACGAACGATCCATTTGCGAGGGTCCCGGCAGTGTAGATCAATGTCGATGACGAACCGCTTTTTGTGACGAGGGCGGAACGCTACGAGCGTCACATAGCGGAGATTCTCAAGGTTCGCGGTGCCGACATGGTCTAGCATCCATTGTAGGTATTCTGGATCGAAGCGAAGCACTTCGTCCTTTTGGTAGCAGAGGAAGAAAGGGTTGATCCTGTAGAATATGGCTGAGCCTTCTTGACGGATCTGGCGACAGGTCTGCAGCAGAGCTGGCTTAACCATCTCGCTGTAAACCATATCACCGGGTCGGCTTGGTTCTTCCGTGTCGAACTGGAGGGCCATGTTGTATATCATGTAGCGGAGCTCCATGGGCAAGTCCATGAAGCGGAAAGTGTGAGCCTTGTCTTTTCTCATCAAAGCTTTGACGTAGTTCGCCTTGACGTACGGGCGAGGGATGGTGATTCCACGCTGCCTGAGGCAAGCCTTGAGGTCGTCGTTATTCCAGGTGAGATAGGGGTGACGTGTGAGGCTGTCTTTACGCAAAAGCTTGTACAGCTTCTTGCACGCTCTCTTGTGACGAGTGATCTCCTCTTCCGAGGGGGTGTCTTTTCCCCAAGTGACTTTGATAAGGGTCTTGTCATCAAGCTCACGAACGTCATAGTCCTTGTAGAGGCAATGACAGATCGATCGTCTGCTCTCGCACTCCTTAACACGTGCGCGAATGTAACTGCCCAGCTCGGAGAGACTCGATTTATCGGTCTTGCAAGGCTTGACAAAGAGACCAATTGGGCGTTCGGGTGGCATGGCTCCAGGTCGAGAGGCGGCCTGACCATTGGGTGCCATGGCGACGTGGAGGATATATCTAATGGGTGTAAGCGAACAGAAGATTGATAGATTGGGTCCTCGCTACCTTGCTCCCGAGATAGTTGTGTGATCAGATGGTAAGAACGAATCGCGCAGTGAGCGTGTCTTTAGGGGTGAAACACTTGAGGATCTGGTCGCCGTGTTGTATTGGCAGTTTTGTTGGTAGTTGTTCCTGTGTTGGGTTCAAATATAGATGGAAATTGCTGCGTGGGCCCCAGTCAACACACAACGAACGATGTGCGTCTGGGGCTGCGTTCGCTTTCTGCTATCTCACTTGTCGTTGCGTCAACTTTTGATTGGCCGTGGCTTGATATCGCATCGACGAGGCTAGTCTAAAGGAGGCGTGACGGTCGTTGATCGTTTGTTGACTAGCATGTATTGGTCGACTCAACTCGTACGAAGCTCGACCATTCCAACACTTCCACCTACTCGTAGAAGATCTTGCCTTCCATGACACTGACTGATCTTCCAGATAGCACGACCGTCTGGATCTGACCACCCTGTACCTCGACCTCCACACCAATGTCACTGGGTCTTCCCATCTCGACAGCCTGCAGGATCTCATACTTGACCTTTCCGTCCTTGACGCCCTCCTTCAGCACCAAATATGCTGCAAGACCGCAGCATGCAGATCCGGTCGCTGGGTCCTCGAAGCTACCCTCAATCATTCTGGTTCTCAATCTCTTAACGCCATCGCCCTGGTCTGGCATACGGACGTAAAACTTGCTGAAGCACGGTCCGACGTTCCAGTCCTGGTCAAGAGAGAAGTCGAGTTCTGTGCCAGGCAGGGTGACAGCCGCCAACTCCTCCAGGCTCTTGAGCTCGACGACGGCAAAGTTCATGCCTTTAACGGGGCTTACGACATCGAGCTTCAAGTCGCCAGACTGGTAGAAGGACTTGAGTCCAGACTGCCATTCCAGCATGCGGGAAGAAGACAAGTCGGTCGAAGAGTGAACATGAGTGTTGTGAGGGATGGAAGCCTTCGCTACACCATCCACGTAGTCGAGTTCGATGACGCCGGCCTTGACGTTGAACTTGCCCTTAGTCTTGCCAGCCTGCCCGAGCATGTGGCAGCAAGTTCCAATGGTGGGATGGCCTGCAAAAGGCAGCTCGGTCTTGACAGTGAAGATATCGACCTGCCATTCCGGAACCTCACTGCCTTCGTTCGAGCAAGGGTGAACAAAAGTCGTTTCCGAGTAGTTAAACTCGACGGCAATGGTCTGCTTTTGCTCCTGAGTGAGAGTCACACCGGGTGGTATCTTGCAGACCGCCAATGGATTACCAGCGAACTTCTTCGTGGTGAAGACATCAAGGGTAGTGTATTGCAAGCTCGCCATTTTGATATGAACTGACGCTGGCTGTCTAAGATGAACGCTCTTGTGGGTGGGTAGTGAGCTGCTGGGAGGGTATGAAGATGTGCGGCCACGAGGTAGAGAAGATCCCGATGCTTCTTGCTATAGGAGAGCAATGCTTGTACTTGGAGAAGGCAAGAAGCAAAGGCAGCTGTGTTTCTCAAGCTCTTATGTAGGAAGTTGGTTTGGATGTTGATACTGTGACTCGAAAGCAAGCTGACTCACCGAACGCAGTCTGGAGATCGCTCAACCGTAGGGCGCAGGATAAACGTTCCTCCGACCATTCCACTTGCATTGTCCTCGCAAGGACTCGAGGACTCGAGTTTGTCACACCAGCTGAACGACAATAGCCGGAAGCTCAATTGTGGCGATTCTTGCACAACACTACAGGGCTGCAAGGTACGATGCCGTGCTGTCGGATGCTGTTGACAGCATTGAAATCTACAGGCATATACACTTCGGAGTTACGAAGCACCGGGTATCTGCGATATCGGATCAGAAGTAACACCAGGGTTGTACCGGCAGCAACACGTTCTCAAGCATCTTCTATCCACAACAGCTGTCCGTCGAACCTAATGACTCTATGACTTCTCGGAGATCGTACCGGGTCGACAGATACTCAACGACATAGGGTCTACATATCTAAATCTAGCTCACCGTTGAAGGGTGGCTAATTTAGAGGTGGAAGACGCTTGACAGAGCTGGAGACGGATATGTGACCAAGACCCCTGAGCGAGTCATTGCCGGAAGAAAGACCGACACACGAAACAATAGTCATGCAGACAGGGACAATCACCTGAGACTTAGAAAAGGGGATATTCAAGGAACAGCTTGTGCAGCGGGTTTTGGAGATATGTACATTTCTGTACTTGTATCTGCAGAAAAGAGTTATGGATCATTTCATTTCCCCCAATTCATCAATCCATGTGTATCAGACAGGAGGCGTGACATCGCCGGCCACAACCTCGAAAAGAGAAGAGACGCCATTTTTGGACTCCGTCTTTCCACATGCCGGAATCACTTTTTGGTTTCCCTTTTCCTTCCAAAAATGCTAGCCTCCCATTTTTCCCGATCCCTTTTCATATCTCGAGAACGCCTTGACAAGGATGATGAGAAGAAAGAAAGAAAGAAAGAAAGAAAGAAAGAAAGAAAGAAAGAAAGAAAGAAAGAAAGAAAGAAAGAAAGAAAGAAAGAAAGAAAGAAAGAAACGTGATGCATAGTCATCAACAAGTAGTCGACGACATGTGTGCCTTTTTCAAAATGTAGGCATCGGTCGCAAGAATTTGTACAACGGCAAAGGGGTATAATTCGGAACAAAGGAAACATTGGTCGCAGATGCTGGCGGTTGAGGTCATAAAGGTCGTTACTGGACATAGTTTTGTGTTTGCTGTGTGCGATAGAGACAGTCGACTTCAAGGTTTCTGTTGCTTGGCGGCATTGGCCTCGTAGATGAGACGTTGTCTCTTCATCTCATCGGCGTCGAAGTGAGGGACATCGCTGCGGTGGCCACTGCTGGCCAAGGAGGTTGAACTTGAGTTGGCAGAACGCAGGCCGCCGAGGTTGCTGAAGCTGCGAATCTTGCGCAGGCTCTTGGAGGATCTGTCGGGTGCAGGTGCCTCGACGTCGGGGAAGGAAGGAGTGGGGGTAGGGTTGGATGGCTTGATCATCTCGTCGACATCGGTCCTAGGGAATCCTAGCTTCATCTCACGAGCGAACTTCATCAGGCCTGATGATCTAAGGATACCAGAGGATGACTTGCGGCGCATCTCACTGGCAGGCACATCTTCCGAGAAGGAGCTTTTGCTGCTCTTGCTGCTGCTAGAAGAAGGGCGGCGTTGTTCGGCTTCGGGGAAGCTGATGCCAGAGTCGACCTTACGACCCTTACGCTTGGTTTCGGCCGAGTCGGGGACGGTGTTTGCGTCAGTATAAAGAATCTCCTGGCATTCGGAGATCAGGCTGTTGGCGACCTGCAAATACATGTCGAGGGTGTTGCGAGTTGAGGCCCAACCGTTCTCGTCAGTAGGCCTCTTGCCTTGTTGAATGAGGTTGACCAGAACCGAGGGACCACTCTTCTCGACAGCTTGGATATACTTGAAGAAAGTGTCGCGTTGCTTCTTCAGGATGCCAGGGGTGAGCTTGGAGGTAGGCTGGGTGGAGACGATGGGAGAGTAGAGGGTGTTGAGCATGGCGACACAGTTGTGCTTGTTGAAAGGAGTCAATGAGAGCTCGTTGATGAGCACCCATCGGCGAAGGGCGACGTAGAGTTGTGTGTAGAGGGCCTCAATCTTACGCTCCTTCTCTTCGAGTGTACGGAACCATGAAAGCACGCCAGGGAAGCGTCTGGAAAGCTCCTCCTCCGCAGCACCGATAGTATCGCGGTTGATGCCCAGACACTCGAGTGCGGCAGCGACTTCCCTGCGTCTTCTGGTCTCAAGGTCCTTGAGGTAGTCGAGGCCGGTCAATGCTTGAGGGAAGTCGACAAAGCGGAGGTCGGCGGAGAAGGCCTTGCGCAGGAAGGCGGTGATGAAAGACGGCGGTAGCGAAGTTGGTTGCGATGGAAGGTTGGCCATTTGTGCCATGAGGTTGGTGGTGAGAGATTCGGCAGCCGTGTCATTGCGGAAAGGGAAGTTTGGCGACGTTGGCGAATCGCTGGCACGCGAGTCGATTGAGTTCTCGCGTGTACGAGAGTGGGAAAATGAGTGTCCAGCACGTGTTGCGGGTGTGGAGTTGATGGTGTACATGGTGCGCAGAGGCAGCTCGTACGAGGCTGGGTTATTGAGGATGTGCTCCAGGATAAGTGCATAAGCGTGGTGATCCGCAGAGTTGGCACGCGAGTGCGACGCGTTTTCCATAGTGTCCATGTTAGAGAAGGGTGGTACTCGACTGAGCGGTGAGAGGCGAGATGTTTCTGCTTTGTATGTCGTTGTGAGGGGATAAAGTGTTGCTATGTCATCGGACAGGAAAGCACCAAACGGTTTTCCGACAGAGAGACACGACGGTTTGTCTGAAGCCGAGACGAAACGTCCAAGCAAACGCTCCTTCTTACTTGCCAAGTCTCAGACCTGGACTCGAGTGGTATTTGAAGAGGTTGAAGGCTGGTTGGTTATGTTTCGAAAGGGAGTTGGCACGGCCAATGGGTAAAGACTGAATGTTTGAAAGAGTGTTTGGCTATGTATCCAGCACGCGACAGAAAAAGGGAAACAGCGTGGAAGCTTTGTTTGCAAACTGCAGGAAGGAGCAAACGGGGTTCTCGATGTCGTCGAGGTAGGAGATGGCCAGTGTTTTGATGGCTTTCTGCAGGCGTCGAGTACTCGCTACTCGTACTCTTTATTATTATTCACAGTCATCACACAGCATGGGGCATGGGGAGGCAGGGCCCATCTCGCTCTGCAAATCGAACCAAAGCTTCCTGGGACCGAACGCTTTGTGCACCGCTCGGTACGCGCTGATCTCTCAAATTGGCCCGGCTTATGGAGCCTCGAGGTCCACAGACACCACGCTCCGCCATGCTTGATGGTCCCCTGTTCCGTATCGTGCATATCAGGTGCCTGTTCCTGTCCAGGTCATGGCGCCACGGCGCCGCTAACGTAGGACCACTCTTGCCGCTTGTTGCCTTCTGCAAGCCATCAGCCAAAATCCCCAGCGCTTTTCTGACTCTCTTGTCAGTCTCTCAAACTGACTTGTTCCATCATGCAGGTTTCCGTTAGACCGTTGCTGACCCTAAACCTTCTTTCCATCGAGCTTCAACGGCACCCGGAAGCTGAGCAGAATGTTTATCCAAATGTGCCGTCCTGTTTCAACACAATCTTGCTCTCCCAATTCCAACTTGATGTTTCTTGTGGAGTGATCGATTCAACACTTGCCGATTGTACCCCAGGGCCTTACGTGCTCAAGCCGATCTGGGTCCTCGTGGATCTTTACGAACCAAGAAACATCAATACTCGGCGACTTCGGGCGAGCTCAACTGAACACTCTGGAGTCCATGCCGAGTGCACGGTTCTCACGCCCACATGCACCCTACTCCGCTGCAGCGAACGGGAAAGCGAGCCGGGCGAGTTGGCTTTGTTGGTGTCACTCTGAGATCCACCGGCTTATGCTTGTACACAGAGGTGCGAAGATGCATTACTAGTTACAGGCAAGATCAGAGCAGGACAGGTGTCAGTGAGTATGGACTCGCAATCTCATATGATCCCCTACTCGGACTGCGGTACTCAACTGCCACGTCCAACCAGGCATCATACTGAAACCTCTGATCTGATAAGGCATCCTACGTGCGTAGGGTTCACAATGCAATGGCAGGACAACCATCGTCGTCTCAATCTCGGACGAGAATCCCACACAAAAAGGCGAGAAGCATTGAACCTTCTTCTTTTGTCCCAACTCCCAAGCCCTCGATCGATACACAAAAGGTACTCGGTCGACGTGTCCTGCTTGCCTGACGAGATTGATTCTCCATGCCACTACAGTAGCCAACCAGACAAGCAGCAATTTACGGGCGCGGACTGGGCCACGACAGCCGACAAGCGCCTTCCGCCCCAGAGCTCTGGGAAGACCATCCTCAAGAAGCCAGCGACACGCCAACAAGCAGCAGATGTTTCGTTTTTTCCACCCGCAGGAAAGCATCATCAACAGCAGACATGCACGTCCGTGGTGTTACACGTCAGGCAATATTGGAAATGCAGTAGGAGAGTTTCCCCGAGTCCCAACGCTGCTCGGCCTATTGAACACCTACAGCAAGCAAATAGGTCCGCGGTTTGCTGTTTCTGTTGCATCGAGTGAAGATCCCCATCTTTCCGTTCACGGTTCAAGGAAAAGTGTTGGTTCTGTACTTTCGTCTGTCTTGCCGCGTCGTGCCTCTATTTTGCTCGTTTACTCCCGTGCTGGGGCGGCTGCGCCGTAACAAGTTTCCGCACTCGTTGGCAAATGTTCGGTTGATGGTGGCTTGTTGCGGCAGCGGGACAGTGATTGAGAGTTTCCCTCCACAAACAAGGGAAAGGAACGCCATGAGGGGTGACAGAGCGGTCTTTGACGAACGCCTTCAAAAGAGAAGAGGGTCTTGATCCTTCTCGCCAGGCTCATGGCGTTTTATGTGATTGTCCAGACTGCCGAACGTGCAGAGATACGCCCGTAGACACGATTCCACAGATGAAGTGTTTAGAACACACACGTAAACCAATGGTAGAAGGCGGAGCTGAGTGGAGGCTCAATGTCGTTCAACACATGCAACCCCGTTATCGAGGGCTCATGCTGAGCGACCCATGCGAACCCGTTTCTGCTCACACATCGTAGAAGAACCGTTTTATGCAAGATCCAAGTACCTTGTCCTCACAGCGCATGCCGAATAGAGGCAGAAAGCAAGGGCAAGATCTTGATAAATACAGCTGAACCTGTTCAACCTCATGCAGCGTCACAGAAAGACTTCCAATAGTTTTGGAGTGAGCGAAAATATTGAGGAACCATATTTACTACCCATGTACACGATCAGCTTTTCGATCTTCAGGCACGTCAGAGGCCCTATGTCACACTACTCGAGTCTGTTGCTTTGTGCCACTCCCAATCACCTGGATAAGCCTATCCTCGTACAAAAAGTCATTTTGTACACTTTTCCGTACCTGCATTTGCTCGCGCACCACCCATGTCAATAATTCCAGGTCCCCTTCGACGAGCAATCTGTTTTACTTTGCACCATCGTCAGCCATTTTCGTCTCTTGTTATCCGGAGGATCTCATGATTCGCGCGACCGACTAAACATTGACACGCCGTCTCTGCCCGAGACTGCGGCACAGGGAAACGACGGCGTCGACTCTTTTTTTTGAAGAACGACTCATCGACCACCGACCGCTGTCACGATTGACGACGATGAACGACGTCCCTTTGCTCCGGGGAACCTAGATAAAGTGCCCTTTCATTTTTACCTGCCTCCGATATCCTGAGTCCTGACACGGGTTTCAATGATATACTACATCTCCATCAATGTCTCAGGTTCTGTCTCTCTGCCCCCAGGCAACCCTTCTTTTGGCCTATCTACAACAACTCCATCATCTAGTCCCAATAAATTAATCTAAAAGGACCAGGAGAGTCATGGTCTTTGGGGCAGTGAGATCGGGAGGAAGGATGTGTTTGCGGGATTTTTCCTTCCCTCCTCTTGCTTGCGTATGCACGTCAAGGAGAAAACACGAAGCACCTAACACAAAGCTCGGAGACGGAGCGCCCGTGGGCAGAGAGCAGAGCAAGGAGCACCGTGAATCAATTTAATAAATTGCTCTGCGTCGATCCACGAAAGGGTAGCATAGCAATAATGCGTGCTCTCTCGCTCGGAGTACGCCTCTTTTCGCTCCCTTTGCCCTGTTGATATGGGAGCAACGTGTGATAAGTGATAAGATGTGATATGGTGATGTCGGAGGAACAAAGCACGGGTGCTTTGGTTTTCACTTTGACACATGCTTGAGGGCCTTTGCTTTGCTGCTTTGCTCTTCAAACATGCATTGCAGGAGTTTTTTTTTGACACACGCCCACCTCACTAGACGCTTTTTGTAGTAGAGTGAAGGTTTTCTCTGCTTGTATGTTAAGGGACTGACTACTGCACATGAGCATTTGACATCTGTCTATTACTTCCAGAGCATATAAATAATACTATTTATGTTCACGTATAACAAACTGATACCTACGCCGCACGTCTCGAAAGACTTTATGCTCCATGGCACCTGCTGTTCTCCACCAAGCTCTCCACCAAAACTCCACCTTTGTTCCGAACTTCCTCGAACGGCCCCCAAGCCTTTTTCACCAGACAGCGGGTCCAGCAGCTTACAAGTACCTACTCGGAGTCGACGGCAACAGAATAAAGTTGTTAGAGAAAATGCAAACTCCATACTGTACTGTACCTAAGCGATGAGATGATAGAATTCTACGCGAGGAAAGCCGTTATGTGTAGTTCGAGAAAAAGGCTTCAAAGCTTCAAGGAAGCTCAAACAGACCAGTAAGCAGGCTGCATGTGTGGTGATGATATTCCCGAGTTTTGAGCATGCGATTGACGGTACAGAACGGGGAGGCAGAGGGAAAGGTGCGAGGGACTGGAACACGAGTGGCTTGCGAGAAAAAAATACGGACGGCATGCTCAACAACTTGCGTATCCTCTTCATGCAGAGTAATTTCACCCAAACATCTGTTGCTGTGACTTGCATGGAAAGACGTAGAAGGGAGAAAAAAATGCAAGACCCAGAAGCAGCGAAGAGGGAGATCCGTGAAACCAGAGGATCAGATCAGATCAGTGTAGGAAAGGAACGAGGCATTTTCTGCCCTCTCTCGCTTCAAGGAAATCCTTCAAGAATTATTATTATTATTTATGCTTTTCGGTGCCTTGCTCCGTCGTGTAAAATAGGCGAACGAACGGGAGAATAGATATATACAGTAAAGCGCCATCGAGAATCGACCATCATCGAGAAAGCGAACAACGAAACCCACAAGACACCATGCCGATGAACCTTAGTAGCTCATCAAGAAGACGATCATCATCATCCTACTTCAACAAAGCCTCTTGAGCGGCAAGAGCCATGTTTCTGGCATTCGTAATCTCCCATTCAAACTCTCGGAGTGCGCGCAACTCGCTTCCTACGAAGAGTCCTCCCATCAAGCCGTCGATGACGCCTGCTGAGAGACCCAATGTGCTTAGTAGCATGAGGAGGAATGCTACGAAGTTGCGTGGTGACCACCAGACTGCTATGAAGCAGCCAATTGCGATGACTATTTCTAAACCGAAGTGGTAAAGACGGTATCTGCGTTGTTTGCGTTCGCGTGCGTCGTACTTGTGCACCATGGCGAGGATCTGGTCGTAGGTTTCTATGGGGAGGAAGGTAGTCGATTGAGGCAATGTGTTTGTAGGATGGTTTGAGCGTGTGAGTGTTGTTTCGACGGAGAAGTGATCGGAGAGGGAGCAGAGCAGTGTTGGATGTCGTTCTGTTGCTCCTACGTTGACGCTGTCGATGCTCCATTGTGATGCTGGGCCTTCTGCGTCGCCGCCGAAGAAAATGTAATCCAGACGCTTGGCTCTGTGATCTGGTTCGGAACCATCGATGTAGGTGTCCTCCTTCTTTTTCAACAGCTTCTTCTTGTCGCCTTTGTTCCAGCGCCATGTGTTGTATCTGTGGTCGCATGTGGTTCCGTGCTCTTTCAGACATTCATCGGATGATGGGACTGGCCTTCCTCTTGCCTTTTCTGCTTCGTTTATTGCAGCTCCAATTGCGGAATCGGGATGCAAGACTCTCCAGACGTCCTTGACTGGGGAGTGAGCTTCAATCAAGCGGTGTGCCAGAGACAAAGGGATCATGTTGAAGTCACCCAGACCGAGGACGAGATGGCCTCTCTCAGCGGCACCGCGCATGAGTTTCGCAATCTCCCAGGCTTGTGCAGTACGGTGGCAGATGTAAGAATCGTTCGGTTCGGCTTCGTAAGGGGCGTGTAGGTGTGTGGTGAAGACTTCAACGACGTCTTTCTTTGCAGGTCCAAGACGAATACGCGCACAAGCAACACCCTTTCCGACATACCAATCGCCACGGAAGAAGGCAGCAGGGCGACCGTTGAGTGGATATCTCACCATAGTGCTCTCTTCAATGGGCCATTTGGACAGGATAGCAAGACCGCCGCCAAAGATGCCGCTCCAATAGAACTTGCCATAGGGCAAAAAGTGCTTTGTCCTTTCACGAATAGCGAGATAATCTTTCTGAGTCCAGCATTCCTGTAGTCCTACAATCTCGGGGGCAGGCGATAGCTTTGCGAGGTGGTTCCCGATCTCGACCAGACGCTCATGACGGTACTTGGAGATGAACTTAAGACCCCAGCAGTTGAGCGTGAGGACGCGTATCGAGCTCGGAAGCTCTGATGTCTGTCGTGTGGACTCCATATTCAATGTTGTACAAAATTGAAGAGAAAGAGCGGAAATTGTCAGGAGTAAATTGCGATTGAGACGTGTCGAATTCTGATGTCATGAATCGGCTTTTTGGACAGGGACAAACATTCGCATGTGAAAGCCAAACTTCGCAATCGTTGTAACTCTGGTCGCATTCTGTCGCATCACCTTTCCCTGAGTCTACGACATACGACACCGCCACTGCTGCGCACAATGAGCATCGCCGACCAGGTGCAAGACCTGATGGAAGACGTCCTAGGCCCAGAGCGATCGCCGAAGCGAAGACGACTGAGTTCAGACTCACCACAATCATCCGAAGAGAACGACAACAAGCTCGACACGGAGCCCGCGACAGATGCAGAGAATGGATACGCCTTCGAAGACGAGTCGGATGGTGCAGAAAGAGCTCTCGACAGCAGTTCACAAACTCCACGCGACCGAGATCAAACAACAGACTCGCGACCAGCCGGTATACATTACAAACCTTACATGACTCTGAAAGGCCACAAGAGAGGCGTTGCTGCCGTGAGATTCTCGCCGAATGGCAAATGGATCGCTAGCTGCTGTGAGCCATCCGACACGTACAAGACACACAACGAGCCCAACTGACATGGGTCCCAGCCGCCGACTGCACCATCAAAGTTTGGAATGCTCAAACGGGAACCCTAGTACACACTCTCGAAGGTCACCTTGCCGGCGTATCCACCATATCCTGGGCTCCCGACTCGATTGTGCTCGCATCAGGTTCCGACGACAAATCAATTAGGCTTTGGGACGTCAGGACGGTATGCGACAAACACACCGCGAGGCGCAAGAGCAAGGCTGATTACCGGAACAGGGGAAATGCATGCCGACAGCTTTGACTGGTCACCACAACTACGTATACAGCATCGCCTTCTCGCCGAAAGGCAATATGCTGGTCAGCGGATCCTACGATGAAGCAGTCTTCCTATGGGATGTACGGACGGCAAGAGTCATGAGGTCGCTACCTGCTCATTCCGACCCTGTGTCTGGTGTCGATTTCGTGCGGGATGGTACCTTGGTCGCATCATGCTCAAGCGACGGTTTGATGTAAGTTGTAAATGTGAAGGGTACGAGAAGATTGAAACGGCTGACATGACTGCTAGCCGAATATGGGATTCCAACACGGGACAGTGTCTGAAGACGCTGGTTCACGAAGACAACGCACCGGTAACATCAGTACGCTTCTCACCCAACGGTAAATTCGTGCTTGCGGCAACACTCGATTCAAGCGTGCGATTGTGGAAATATGTGGAGGGCCGATGCATCAAGACATATCAAGGACACAAGAACCAAAAATACAGCATCAATGCGTGTTTCGGTACATACGTGAGTGAGCAGGAGGATGGAGAAGAATGGGCGTTTGCCATGTGTGGCGATGAAGAGGGCAAGGCGATGATATGGGATGTCAACACGAAGAAGGTGTTGCAGGTCTTGACAGGGCATCAAGGGGTTGTGCTTGGAGTGGACAGCAACCCAGACAGCTCATTGGTGGCGACTTGTGGGCTGGACGGAAGCATCAGAGTGTGGAAGAACAGCTCCAGCAAGTGAAGGCGACGTTAGGTAGACATTGATGCGAGGCAGGAGTGAAAGATCAAGGGCGAGTTGCATAATTGAGCATAAAGAGACAAGGAAGCTCGGACCCCATGCACCGGACCATCGTCATCGGCTCGCATGTGCTTCTGTCTATGCATCCATCGACAGCCTAAACAGCAACACACGTCGCACAAGATGGCTAACATTGTGAGCAATCTGGCATCGGATCCCCTGGTCGACGGCAAAGGCGTACGTCTGGAAGATGAGAAGTGCGACGCAAGTCTGCGTAAGCTTGTCAAGTACATCAGATCGCTCAAGCCCCAAGATGTGCCGCAACAGGTACAGGGAAAGGCCTTGGTTGATGTGAGTCGCCTCTTGATGATAGCACATGGATGCGACTGACATGGTCTGATAGCTACTGGATCCCACTCGTAACACAATCGCCTACCTCGCAGTGCTCCTCGCATACGCCCAACAGGCAGTGCTGGCGCAACAAGTGGCGCTGATTGCCAGCTTCGTCGACAACTTTGATCCCATCCAGGCTCGCTATGTCGGTCCTGAGCTGCAGCAGCTCCTCATCTGGCTCGCCAACTACTATGACCATTCCAGAGATGTACACGCCTCTCGAATCCTTGCCTTGCTGCTGCCCGTGACTAACCCCCCGTCGCAGGCGTCGGTCATTCCCTACATCGCAACCGCCATCCTCCGCCTAGACCCCGAATCTAGCACCCTCACATCCAACCACCTCCTCTTATTGCGAGTCTGCCTGGCAGCTGGCCTCCCTCGCCAGGCTCTGCCTGTTCTTGACAAGGATATCTACAACTTCCCATCGGACCCTCAGAAGCATGTCGACGACCGTCTCCCATGCGCCTACCATGACCTCAGTGCCACCTTCATCACAAAATCCTCAAACATCTCTGCATCTCTCACGGCCTCGGACGTTCATGAATACTATCTGCTGGGTGCACACATCTACATTGGCCTGCGTCGCTACAACCGTGCTCGCCTCTTTCTCGAACTCGTTCTGTCATCACCCACTCAGAATGTCGCAACACCCATCATGGTCGAGGCCTACAAGAAGTCCATCCTCGTCAGCTTGCTATCCTCTGGTTCTCTTACCTTTACTAAAGGCCTGGTCAACACTCAGATGATCAAGACATATTCCAGTCTAGCAAAGCCCTACGAAGTTCTCGCAGATGTCTTCAAGAAGCGTGATGTTCTGCGCCTCGATGCTGAGATTGCTGCTGCCGCTGCAGTCTGGGATGATGTGCGTTTGCGTCAGATGGTACTTTGTTGAGTTCTACAGGCTGACTTCTTTCATAGGATGGAAACACAGCCATTGTCAACCAGGTCGCCGAATCATTGCGCCGCTACCGTGTCATCGACCTGCAAAAGACTTACGCCGCTCTTCCTATTGAGGGCATCGCTGCTCATCTGAACCTGACCACCCCCGCGACCACCACTCTCCTCAGCACCATGGTCCGTGATGGTCATCTCAACGCCATACTCCATCAACCCATCACCGGTCCTGACACTCGACCTGTCCTCCGCTTCCTCTCACACAACCCCAACCAACCGCTTGTCGATCAAGACGCCCTGTTGAAGGAGAAGTCTATTCGTATCGAACAGCTTGCCAAACACGTCCGCGAGGCCGACCGCAAACTCGCCTTACAAAAGGAGTATGTCGAAGCCACCCGCAGAACCAAGCGTGCTGAGAATGCTGGCGCTCAAGGTTTCGAGGACCCGATGGACGTCTGGGATGCTCCTCAGAATGTTGACCAGGATGAGGACATGATGGGCGACCTCTAAGCTTTGAGCTCGATTAACTGCATCGGACAACAGGGGAGAAGCGATTTGATATTTTATGACATGACTGCATACGAGACGGCGTTTACTTCGAGGAAGGAAAAGAGGCTGTTATTTCTGTTTCACAATGGCTTAGATGAGCGAGGCTCATATAAAGCTCGATAAGCATATGAGCACGCTACAGGCTCAGAAACGACCCGAGTCGATCTATAGCTCTAATGACCAAAAATTCTATCACCGAACACTGTTGCGAATCGACATTGCTCTCCACGATTGATAGAAGGCTTCACGACTAACATAGGGAGCCAAGACCCTTCTGTCAGGAGAGGCCGATGATGCCGAAGCAAATGTCTCCAAGAGGTGCACGATGAAGAAGGCACGATGGATACGAGCCACTCGGCCATCACAAAGACGCCGAGGAAAAGCATGAACAAAGGAAAGAGGACAACAACTTTGGGAGAAAAACATGTCTATCATTTCCAGAACCCAAAACACCACCATCCCCCCTTCTAAACGCCAAACCCAAGATCTAAACAAGCACAAAAACACAGCTCATGATGTTAAGAACAGCTCTATCTCTTCCTCGCCCTAACCGCCTCTTCCATTTTCCTAACCATCGTCTTCAATCCAATCCCTTTATCACAATTCTGCACCAACCAACCCTCCATCCTCTCTCTCAACCCTTTCAACCCTTTACACAGCGGCATTCTCGCTCCTTCTTCTTGAGCAGTATACATTCCCGGATTCAACAGCAGGTCAAACGCTTCCGACCAAATCCCCTGTTGCCAATACCTTTTCAACCCCTCTTTGATTCTATAATGTTTCGTAGCGGCGGCACCCAAACCTTGTCCTTTTTCCGCGATCGTGGACATGTATTTGCCGAACAAAAGACTATGCAAAAGGCCGGCTAATCCGTGATAATCCACTTGATAGGTCCAAGGGCGTAATTCGCGCATCTCTGCACAATCGGCCGATGAAGTTTCCCAATCGGCGACGAATTGCACGCCGGGGGAAAATACTTTCATGTCGATGCCGCGGCCGAAATCGATGAGGGATATGCCTTTGGATTTCCAGCCGGAGCTGCCGGTGGGTGAGTAGGAGGATGACCATGTGGGTGTTTCGTCCAGGCGGACGAGAACGTTGTCGCCTTTCAAGTCGCCGTGGATGAGTCCTTTGGAGTGGAGTGCTTCCACCGTTCTTATCAATTCTACGGCGAAGAACATGGCTAGTGCTTCATCTAGAGTACCTCCTGCTTCTGCTCTTGCGACGTTTATGAGATCGAGTAACGTGCCTTGGCCGCGGAACTCTTCGATCAGGAAACCTTCGTCGCGGAAAATGTGCATTTCGTAGGCGTGGATTACTGATTCTGTTGCTCGTGACACTCCCAGTCTGCGGTGGACTTGACGTAGCATGTAGAATTCCCAGGCTGATGGTGGATCTTCCATTTTCAATGCTTCGAGAGAGTGGCGTTGAACTGCTGCAAAGGCGCCTTGTCCCATGACTGGTGCATTTTCGTCGTTGTCATTCTCATCTGCAGAGGTGGAGGAGGGATTGCTGTTTTCGATCAGATACACAGGGGCGAAGGCACCGGCGCCGAGTTCGCGTTTAAGTGTGTATGTGCTGGCAGAATCTTGGAAGTTGAGCACAGGTGCGGGTGGGAGAGATGCGGCGCTTTTCTCTGTGGCAGTTTTGCCTTTGCCAACTGCCTTTGAGTATTTGCGAATCTCAGGTGTGCGAGCGTGTTGGACACTCTTGTGTTCGTGGTAGCCTTCGTATGAGCTCAATGGTGGGTAGATTTGCGAGAGGATGGTTTGGCGGACTTCTGGATCTACGGGATTGATCTGGGAATCTTTGATGATGGGGCCTTTGTTGATGGGCTCCGCAGTAGTGGCAGGACGAAGAGCGAGAGGTTTTGGCTTCGACGCTCCTGCAACATCTTCGCTTAGAGATACTATGCCCTTTGTCGTCTTTGTGCGGATTGGTTGCAGGATCTTGCGTTTGTTCTCGAGGTCGGCGCCGCTGAGGACTTGGAAGGGGCTGCTCATCAGACCATCTTCATCTTCGTCTTCTTCGTCCTCGTCTTCCTCTTCGATATCGGCGTTACTGTGATTCTGTCTTGATGGTGTCTTGGCTGCGAAGCCCTTCTCCAACTCTGCACGGATGGTTGCTGCGCCGATAGAAGATTCGGTGTGCTCGACGATAGGTGTCATGAACGGCAAACGGTTTTGAGCGACAATGACTGGGTCCCTATACTGTGACCTTACGGGTTCGTAACCCTCAGGAGGTATCGGGACATATCTCGTTTTCGGCTCTTCGTTCTCTCCATCACGTGGTGTGGGTACTTCGTCAATCGGTGTTGACAGCTCGTCCGTATCCTTGGAGTGTGCAGAAGTTGCAGCAGTCTCAGTGACAGGCTTGCTGTCATCAAAGTCGGACCAAGCGCTGACATTGGTCTTGTCTTCATCGTCGTATTCATCATCATTCTGTTCTTCGGTGTCTCCCGTTGTTTCTTCCTTGGATGATTGTTGTGAAGCCAGGATTTCCCTTCGTGTCTCGTCACCGTAATCGCTTCCGGCTCCAGATATGTGGCCAGTAGTTGTATCTTCTCCGCCGCTGCTGTAGTCGTCATCGCTATCGTCGTCGCTGTCTTCTTCGCTTTCAGAGTCTTCGGCTTCATTCTCCTCAGTGGTCTGAACAGGCTGACTGAAGATGCCGTAGATTTCGTCCATGGCTTCACGCGTGTTGATGGTCATAGTAGGCTCGGCGACCTTCTTCTTTCTGAGCTTCTTGCCAGAAGGTGAATCCATGTTGAGTTTGATGGTCTGTGTCTCTTTCTGCACATGCTCGACGTCCATGACTTTGATCTTGCGAGTCCTGTTGGCACGTTCCTCACGACGCATTCTCTTTGCAAGGTCAACATCGGCCTTGGAAGGGGGTCTGTTCTCGTCATTCTCGTCTTTGACTGGCACGACCTTGAGTGAAGTGTCGATTGTGAGAGGCGATGAGTGTGCAGGGGACTTCTTGTTCTCGGAGTCGTCTTGGAAGATTTGGAAGCCTCGCTGACTCGTCGGACGTTCTTGTTCTGCTTCTTGTTGCTTCTCGGCAGCAGATGTGTCCTGGAAGATGGCGAAACCACGTTTCGGCTCCTTTTGTGGTTGTTGCTTGATCGAGCTGTTTTCCTGCGCTTGATCAATGGGTTGCGCCTGCCTTCGCTCAGCAGCCCAGTCACGATCTAGCCAACCACGATGCCTAGCTCTTAGTTCTTCGAAACAAAACTCAACAGAGGGATCGGTCGGGTCAGGATAGACGGCTTCAAGATTCACAAAGACACATTCAGGTCTACCTGTCTTCAGATTGATAACTCGTTGGGAAGCATGTTTACTTGATTCGTATGCATGTCGTACAGTTGAAGATGACTGGAATACACAAAAACGACGCCAGCCCGTTAGTCCTGCATTCGTGAATATTTGGAACATATCAGGAGGATTGGAGAGTGGATAGCTTACCCTGAAAATGGCCATCTTCTGCACGCCCGTGTTTGTCTTGCCCGTCTTCAATGTCTCGCCTGCCATGGGCTTGGGTGCAATGGCATTCTCCTTCTTCCTGTTCTGGATGGACTCAATGCTGTCCCAGCCATTCTTCTCCCCAGGAGTGCCGAATGCGCTCTGGTCTTGTGGTGCGTCGTCGGCGAAAATAGCCATCTTGCCAGCCTTCGGCTTCTTAGCTGCGGCAGGTTTGGCTGCTTGCTGGGGTGTGGTGGCTGCGAGGGCAGCAGAGAAAGGGTCGACCTTTGCTCCAAGTACGGCGCGCGCGACCGGAAGGGCAGGGCTTGTAGGTTCAGCGACGTCCTGAGGACGAGCAGAGTTGCGTTGTTGGAATTCGTTGAACTTCCTCGTCAGGCGTGCAACAGGTGTGGCGCCTTTCTGAATACCCATCTCGTATACTTCCTCTGCTTGTGTCCATCTGCCAGCTTGTTCCAGCCATGCAGCAAACTCTTCATAGTATAGGGCGAGTGATTCTGCGATTCCATGGCGGTTGAGGAAGACGAAGGTCTCGCGCGGAGCGTCTGAGAAGAAACGGATGTAGTGGAGCCATAGCTTCAGGTAACGCGGGTCGTTCTTGTATTGTGGTGACGAGAGGAAGGCCTTCGTGGCGCGCTCTAGGAGAGGCAGCAGTTGTGATTGCGGTGTTGATTGTGCTGAGGGGTATGTGTCGAGGGTCCATTTGACGTAGCGGTCGTAGATGTCGAGCGGGTCGTCAGCCTCCTCGATCAGAGCAAGTTCTTCTTCGTAATCTTTGCGAAGATCCGAGTGTGCATCGTTGGCGAAGGAGGCTTGTTGCTGTCCACCGGTCAATGGTGGTGAGTACAGAGCTGCCAATGCTTTCGCTGATCTTCCACTTGGAAGCGCCTGGATGTTCTCTTTGTGTCCTTCGATGACCTCAAAGTCAATCAAGTCTGCGCCTGGCATTTTGCTGTATGTGATTAGTCGAGTTTTGTCTGCCTCCAGATGTGATGGATCAAGGCTGCTCGACAATTTATTGTTTACCCCGGCTTCTGTTGACTTTGAGGGCTTGGCGTAAACAAGAACCCTGCGTCATGACTCGCCAATCACATGCCACAATCTTTCACCTCTCTCTTTCCTCTCTAGTCTATTCAAGGTCTAACACCACACCCATGACATGTTCAACCCGCTGACTGTCTTCGATGCTAGCAGCATTGGCTTACTAGGTCTTCTAACGGCATCTCTTTCACAATCGTCCACGAGTCTTTGTCTCTCAGTCTTGCCGGCCATTGTTCGTGTGCTCAACTTGCCATGACAATGCCATCTTTTGGTTGAACGACATAGTCTCTTTCACACTTATCGGCAAAGCTTTGTCTGAACCGCTCATCAGAGCTCATCACCTTCCACAATGCATTGTTCAATATTATCTTCCTTTGTTCTCAAGCAGTACCAAGCAGTACCACTGATCTATCCTACGAATTCAACATGGCATGATAGAAGATTTATATACCTTCATGACATCTGACTTCCTCTCTTCTTCTTCTCCAAACAACAACCTTCAACAAACACCACCAAGCACCACCAAGCACTACCAAGCACCACCAAACACTAACACGATGAACCAACAACAACTTGATGCCCAAGAGGAGCACAATCGATTGATCATCGAAAGTGGTGTACCCGCTCCCCCATCCGAACAGACTACTACCTTTGCTGACGCTCCTAGCTATGCTTTGAATGACGCTCCTATCGCATACTCCCCTCCTATCGCATGGTCCTCCGATGGCGACATGCCCAGCGAAAACCCTGTCGACATTGAAGACATTGTCATGTTCGACCATGACACTCCCCCAGCCGGAGTTCCTTTCATGGAGAATGGAATCTACGCACTTATGGACGAGACTGCTAGAGCTCGGCTTTGGATGCCCGTAGACTGGGAAGACCCTCCTTTGTTTGCTGAGCCCACCCCTGGGCCGACACCCGCTCCCAACCCTCCTGCTGCCAACCCTCCTGCTGCCAACCCTCCTGCTGCCAATTCTCCTGCTGCCAACCCTCCCGCTGCCACTCCCGCT
>JGI24891J29808_1000338_pt1 | contig 36513 bp, 60 predicted proteins | sample FreactcultuFSWF8_FD_29808 | JGI IMG/M metagenome (IMG submission 29808) | reverse complement strand
AGTTTCAAGGGTGGCGCAGGTTCGGGGGGTGAAGGAACCGGGGCAGGTCAGACCGGGGGCGGTGGTGAGGATACACTTGATAGCCTCAACGTGAAGTACGCCGAAGCCTGTAAAGGCACAGATCTGAAATTAAGATCTGAACTCAAGGGAAAAATTAACGCGATGTTAGCAGCCAGGAAGGTTGCTCGTTAAAACTTTTCTCAACGCAGGAGGATTTATGAAAGAAATTTTTAAGTTGTATTTGCTTTGGGCCTTGAACGAGGTCGGGGCAAACGAAACAACCACAACCACCATGACGGAAGCAATTCCAACGGCGGTGTCGGTTGCTCTGTTAGAAATGACAGAGTTGGGGATCGTTGAGCCGTTAGTAACGCCTTATCCATTCCCGGGGCCGGGCGTAGTTCATTCAACACCTATCATCGCGAAGTTGACAGCAGAAAACGATGATACGATGGCTAATCAGGCCATCGATTCCGGGTTATATACCGGGTCGCCTTCCAATGCGACAGTTTCCGTTTGGGGTTCAACGGTATTCTTAAAAGAGATCGCCGTTCTTGGTACGGTTGATGATCTTATGGCGGTTGCGGGCCAGTTGATCGGGCAATCGATTATGACCGCAAAAGACGTAACTTTGTGCGGGTTGTTTTCTTCATTTACCCAAAACGAAGGTGCAGCGAATACCGCGATGACACCGCAGGATTTGTTTGACGCCTATAATTTCCTGCGCATCAAGATTGCTCCACAGCCTTACAATCTTGTTTTGCATCCCGGCCAAATCTGGTCAAGCAAGGGCTTGATTAACTTCTTCGCCAACGTTGCAGATAGTTCCCATTTCTCCTATGCAGCAGCAGGCGGACAGGGAAGCACAGGCGAAGATTTTATGCGTAACGGTTTCGCGGGTCGGATCTTCGGGTTCGATTTGTATGCCGATGCTAACGTTGCAGCAACATCCCGCAACGCTATCGGCGCAGCGTTTTCCCGCAATTCGATCAAATCCGTTCCTAAACGTGATTTCCGGATTGACGTTTTGTTTAACGGCCCGAATTTAGGCTGGCAGGTAACAGGTTCAGTTATTTGGGGTGATGCTATCCTCAAAAATAACTGGGGCGATCAAATGGAATTTTTGAACGCTGCATAGTTTTAACTCGGCCTAGGAATCGAGTGGTAGTTCTACGCAAACGCGGGTGGGGCATTAGGCCTCACCCGCACACCTAACAAGGTGGGAAAGGAATCAAATGGCTAAACAAAAAGAAGTCCCGGAAGTTGGCGTTGATAACACAGAGGAATTGGCAGCATTAAGGGCGCGCGTTGCCGAGTTAGAGGCAAAGGATCAAAACGGATCCGGCGCAAACGATGGCAATTTGCTCAAAGAAATGGCTTCTTTGCGCAAGGTTAGAGGTAATGGCCTTAATGAAATCCAAGTGCAGGATAATTTTCCCAAGCGTCTTTTCTTATGGCATATTTCAGGCCATAACGTTGGTAAGAGAGTCGGCCCCTTGGAAGCTACGAATGCCGAAGATACCTTTATGCGTTTCAACGAAGTCGGGATCAGGTTATCGTTAAACAAGCCATCCGAAGCATGGATTGAGGAATACAAAAAGACCAAGGAATATATCGATTCAGCCGAGGTTGAAAGATTGCGTCGGGCCTCTAAAAATAAATCAACCAAAGAAGGACAGGTTGATCGATTGCTTGGTGTTATGGAAAAGCAGTTTGGCGTTGGTAAGGAATCTCTCGCTGCAATCCGTCCAGAGAGTGAAGTGGTGAAAAGGAAATGAGCCAAGAAACTGCCATGCAAGAGGGTTACAGGGAAATTAAAAGCGGTGGGCTTTTGCATCGAAAGATCAAATGCCCGCGCAATTATCTTTTAAAACCCGGTGGTGAACCGTTTGTTTTGGAGCCGAATCAGGCTTTAAAGAATATCAATAAGGTGGATGCAAAAAGAATTGGTTTGCATTTAATGAAAAGAAAACTTGATCGGTATGGCAATCCTATCCAGAATTTTAAGGATTACTATCAGCCAGTTATATCGGCTGCCGAAGCAAGGTTGAAAATATACAATGCGAATCACCCGGATTGTATCAAATGCAAACGATGTGTAACGGCCTAATCTTTGGGGGTAAATATGGAAATTCCAAAAGGAATGCAGTTGGTTAAGATCAAAAATGGCGTAACAGGCGAGTTTGAAGAATCGATTGTTCCCATGAATGCCGAAATGGTTGTTGGAGAGCCTTCGGAAATTCAAGATGCAGAGGATAAAGCATTGCTTAAAAGCCCGGGCGATTCTTATACCCGGATTCAAAAAGGAAAGATCCATTCGGGCGATGGTGAAACAACGATCGAATGCGATTTAACTTTTATCCGCAAAAGAAATGACAAAGGCGGGGTCGATGTAACTTGCATTGTTCCTTGCCTTGCAACCTTGCCAGAAATGACGATGGGCAAGCCGTAATACCCGAGAGGAGATTAATACTATGGCATCAGGCATTTATAATCGCTTCAAAGCGAACTTAATGAGGAAATTGCATGACATGGTAAACGATACCATTAAGGTTGCTTTGTATGGGGCTTCTGCTGCGTTTACCGCGACAGATACCGCTTACACGACAACCAACGAAATCGGCGGTACAGGGTACAGCGCAGGCGGAGCAGCCTTATCTGGCAACGGTATTACAGAAGCAGCAACAGCAGTTTTTACTGCTTCAAATACTTCATGGGCCGGGGCAACGTTTTCTGCCTATTTTGCCGTACTGTATGACCAAACGCCTTGCAATACGTTGATCTGCATGATCGACTTTGGCGGTGTTCAAACAATCACAAGCGGAACTTTCACGATCCAATATGCTTCATCGGGAATCATCCGTTTAACATAAGGAGGCGTTATGGTAGGATGGTTTATTTGTCCTTATAAACGCCTTGTAGGTGCAAGAAAACCAACGAGATATTGTGCCATTGATGATTTCAGAAATGAAATTATCAATACAGATGGCGGACAATATGTTTATCTCGAAGTTCTTGGAAATCAAGCAATCGTTAAAGTAAATGCTTCATCGAATACTTTAAGTTTGATTGCTGCTTCTTATTTGCAACTACCTACAAAACTGTTAAGCGATAGCCTGTCCGATCTATCATCACCAGTTAAGCAAACAATAAAAAATCAATTAACAAATGCAGGATATTCTTTGACAGAAATACAGAATGTCCTTGGATCCGATATTGGACAAAAAACGTTTAAAAATTTACTGCAATTTTTAGCAACTCGCCGACTAACTCCACGCTATGATGCAACGAATGATGTTATCGTTCTTGATGGCGTTGGAGTTAGTTGCGGTGATGTTTCCGTTATAGATCAAGGGGTTCAATAATGAGTTTCCCAATTAACGGCATATTAGACAATTTTAATAGAGCAAATGAAAATCCTCTTAATTCAACAAATTGGGGTGAACCATTTTCTCCTGCTGCCGATTCTTTACAAATTGTAACCAATCAAGTAACAACCCAAGTGGGAACATCGGGATATTGTGAGAATTATTGGAAAACTACTTTTGGCCCGGGAATTGAATGCTATTTTTTAATTTCAACGATACAAACAACAAATGATATTTATATCGATGTTATCATTCCATCAAAAATATCATCATCAACACCGAGTGGGTATAACATAAATGTTTCTAAACAAGCGGGAACAGACGTTATAACATTAGCGCGTCAAGATAATGGTGTTTTTACAACCCTTGGAACTTTTAATCAAGAAGTTTCAAGCGCGGATAGTATAGGAATTTCTTTTATCGCAGGCGTTCTAACGGGATACTATAAATCCGGGGCAGGGGCATGGGCATCACTTGGATCTGCCAACGATTCTACATATTCAGGAACATTTTATTTATGCTTTGGGTCAGATAATGAATTAGGCGGATTGTCAATTTTTGATAATTTTGGCGGTGGTGGAATTTTAAATATTTCTCCATCTGCTTTGTCTTTAACATTAAATCTTCCATCAACAACTCATTCAGTTTTAAAAATAACTGCTCCTTTATCTGGAAATTTAGCATTGCCATCGGTTAGTATTTCAAAAGCATCAGTTAAAAATGTTCCTGTTTCTCCATTATCTTTATCTATTTCAGTTGTTGGGCCAGTTCCGGCGATCAGTATTTTGCCCGCGCCCTTGTCTTTAGCATCATCTTTGATCGCACCTATCAAATCTATAACGATCAACCCAAATCCTCTAAGCATAACCTCGGCATTGATCGCGCCAACTAAAACGGTTCAATTCATAGCATCTGCCTTGGCTGCAACTTTATCATTGCAATCATCGACAACGATCGTCAATGTTTCTCCCAATGCTTTACAGGCAACTTTAAATCTGCCGGGCGCAATTCCAATGGTTATAAATGTTCCCGGATCTTTGCCTATTACGCTTTTATTAAATCCTGTTACAGTTTCCGTCCCCGGATTAAAGATCGTTGTTGTTGGGCCATTATCTTTATCAATTAGCGTAGTTGGTGTTAATCCAACAGTTGCGATAAATCCTAATCCATTGTCAGCCCAACTATCACTTCAAACAGCATCCACAGAAGCAAAGGTTTCTCCGAATGCCTTGACAGCATCCTTGGCTTTAGGAACTTCGACGAAAGAATGTAAGTCAATCATTGGCCCATTAAGTTTAACGTCTTTGCTTGGTGGTGTTACACCGCAAGCATTAATGACACCAAACGCATTAACAATTAATTTCTTATTGAACAATCCGGCGATCGCGCTTGCATTTAACAAGACGATTATTGTTGCGCCTCTCACCTTAACGCTATCGCTTGGAGTTCCAACAGTTCTTGAGGTATATCGACAAATAAGGATAGCAACTCATAATCAACAGCCCAAAAATAGTAACAAGATTAATGCTCTCCGTCGAATAACGATAGCAACTCATAATCAACAGCCCAAAAATAGTAACAAGATTAATGCTCTCCGTCGAATAACGAAAGCAAATGCGGTTAATAATCAAACTCATTCGGGGCTATGATATGGATAAAAGAGCAGAATATAAAAAGAATTATTATTTAAAGCATCGCGAAAAATACTTAATTAAATCAAGAATGCGTTATCTTTATCGAGAATATACCATTTTAAGCGAAAAGGTTTATTTAACTCAAGGCGAAAAAAAGGAAAGAATGAAGGCTTGGCGGAAAGTGGAATATGCTGTTCAATCTGGAAAATTAAAAAAGAAAAATTGTTATTGTGGAGAAGTTGGCGAAGCTCATCACGAAGATTACTCTAAGCCTCTTGAAGTTAAATGGCTTTGCAGAAAACATCATGCAGAAGCACATCGAGGGGCTGGCATTGTCTAATAATTCGGAATTATGAGCCGGAAAATAGGGCAGGGCTTACAAAGAGTCAGGGTTGCCAGCCCTTAATTAAATTGGAGGCTAAATGGTGGTAAAGAAATTAATATCAGTCAAAGAAGTTAACGAAAAAGGGGAAGTTAAAGAAGTTTATCGTGGCGAAGATAAACGATTTTATAATCAAAACTATCAAACAGGTATTTTCGGGATACCGCTTGGTGATTGGCTAAAAGTTGGCGTAACTCTTTTTGCAATCGCGACTTTTATGATTAAGGATAATATCAGGATTTCAAATCTTGAAGATGGACAGACAAAATTGACGGCGATCGCGGATTCAATGAGCCAATTTATGCAGCAATCAGATAATTTTCATTCAGCAATATTTCATACGCAGTTTAAAGGTGGCAGGCCATTAAATGACGGCTATGAGAATAGAGGTAATGTCGTCGGGAAGGAATTACCATGAAGCAACAATTCATTTTAAATATTGGCGGAACAATACGTTTAACGACGTATGACAAAAATTGCGCAAATATCCCAACAAGCGCATTGATAACGCTCTATATGAACGATGGTCAAACGGTTATTCAGGCCCAAACAACCGCATCGATCAATACAACAACTGGCGAAATGACGTTTGTTATTGGAACAAATATTTTTCCAAGCGTAGATCTAAATTATAAGGCTGTTTGGCAATATGTTTATAATGGCAACACCTATTACGAAACGCAGTTGGTTGATTGCGTGTTAAGCATTCTATCGATACCTATAACCGATGAAGATTTATTTAATGAATTGCCATCGTTAAAGAAAACGAACTATCAGAAATCCGGGACGGCCCAAAGCGCAACGTCAACCACGTTAGTTGATACCAAGGCTTTAAAAGAGGGTGATGATTATTGGAAAGGCGGTCAACTCGAGATCCTTGGCGGTACAGGCCCGGGCCAGACCTGCGATGTTACCGGGTTTGTTCAATCAACTGGAACATTATCAGTAACACCGGGATTCTCAACAACGCCAGATAGTACAAGTACCTATCGAGTTGTTAAGTCGTTTTCGTCTTTGATTAATCAATGCTTCGAGAAGATTGAACAAATGCTCTATGATCGCGGGAAACGTGATTGCTTAATAATGGAATCTTCGCAAATCAGGATCCCGTTAATATATCTTTGCATTTATCAGATCGCCTTAGATCTGCGCGAAGAAAAGGACGATCGATGGGGATTAATTGCAGCAGATTACCAAAAATTATATGAAAACGCTTTTAGTTCATTGGCCCTTGATTACGATGAAGATTCAAGCGGTGGAGTTCAGGGGGGAACCGAAGCCCAACAAACCGTTACATCATTGAGGATACAAAGATCGTGAAACTATCAATTAATATTCTCACATGGAACACTTTGCCAACGTTAAACGCAACGCTTGAGATCCTAAAGCAAGAGTTGATGGGAAAAAAAGCAGAGATCATTATCGTTGACAATGGTTCTATCGATGGCTGTCAAGATCTTGCGACAATCAAAAATCCAACTAATCTCGGGATCTCAAAAGGCAAAAATCAAGGAGTGGATGCAAGCAAAGGAGAGTATATCTTTTTGATCGACGGGGATGTTATTCCCGTTCCAAATTCAATCAATATGCTTGAGAATTATTTAGATACGCATCCCGAATGCAAGGCGATCGGTTTTTTCCCGGATAAGTTTACCAATCGCAAGAATACTTTTAGAAACGAACACCATGAGAGTTATTGTTCTAAATTGGATCCCGTTCGCATTCATCATGGGCATTGCATTTATTATGGGATCTATCGCAGAGAAGTTTTTGAGAAGATCCGATTCGATGAATCCTATGGCCCGGGCTATGGATACGAGGATCTTGATAGTTGGATGCAAATGCAGGCCAAGGGTATCGATCAATGGGCTGCGGGGATGAATACTTTAATTGGGAAATATTATCATGCGATTAATTCGTCGGTAAACAATCCGAATTGCCTTGGTCATGTTGAATATATGAAGTCGAGCATGGCCCGCAGCCAGATCTTTAAAAAGAAATGGCAGAAAGCGACAGTTCATGCTTAGTCAGGCATTGCATAAACATTTAGACGGCATCGATGCGATAAACGCAGACGTATTAAACGAGGTTGATAAGATCCTTTCAACTTTGAATATCAAAGCGTTAATCGCTAATCCGCATAACGAATTGGGCCGAGTAACAGAGGAAGTAAATAATATTATCATCGACAAATATCAACCTTTGGCGCATCTTGACGGTTTAAAGTTGGCAAAGGTAATTGATGCCCGGCGCGTAGTTGTGGATCCTTCAAAGGATCCTACAAAGAACCAAGAGGATGCAGCGAAATGATGAACGTTAATATCACAAATAATTTGCACGTTCCCGACTTCGATTTTAGCGAAGATCTTCTTAATATTGCAGAGAGGATTTTTATTCCGATCATGCAGCAGAATATTGAGAATCAAGTTACCATTGATGGTGAAGCGTTCCCGGATCTTGATAAAAAAACGATCGCAAGAAAACAGAAGTTGGGACAAGGCGACAAGACGTTAATCGCAACTCGCGAACTGATAGAATCGCTTTATGCTTCGCCTGTCAGCGAAAACGCAGTTGTTATTTCTATCAAATACAATCGTTATGACATTGCCAGTTATTTACAAGTAAGCGGGATCCGATCAAAAACTGGAACAAAATTTTTTAAATTCTTTGGGGTAAATCAAGAGATGGAAGATAACGCCATTGCCTATATGAAATCGAGGATCCACGATGCCATCGCAGCCGGATAATACAAGCGTACCGGATCCACAAGATCCACAGGCTCAACAAGATCAGATTATCAACGATCTAAATTCAAAAGAGATCGAAACGATGCAGATCTTTTTGACTTCTAAGGCATCGCAGGCAGCCGTAACGATCGATGAGTATATTCAAACCCGTTTGGCCCAAGGTGCGGATCCTGCGGTTATTGAAGCAGATCTATTGGATGATTTAAACAATGGTGGCAGGATCTTTGGAGCCTTTAGAAACGCGATAAGATCAACAACCAAGGGGGCAATTAGCCGAACTCGAGATAATGCTATATTCGCAGATCTTGGCGTTAATACGCCCTATCGTTGGATTGCTGTCTTGATAAATACTTGTGATGATTGCTTGGAGAGGCATAATCAAGTTCAAACATGGGATGAATGGGAAGCCGAAGGATTGCCAAGAACAGGGGCAACAATTTGCGGGAATAACTGTCAATGTCTTTTACTTCCGGCAGAAACAACGGAAGTGGATCCGATCATGCGAGGTAAACAATAATGTCTTACTCAATAGTTAAGGCAGGATTAGAAGCGGTGCTTCACGCCCAACAACTCACAGAATCAAAAGAAACGGATAACTTTAAGAGTGCCGGGGCCGAGGAGCATGAGCATACTTATATTTTAAATCGATTGTCAGGTCAGGAAGATCCCGAAAATGAGCGTCAACAGGCTTTTCTTTATGACGATCAGAAATGGACAATTCAAATAGCCTATGGGAAAAATGTTGAGTCCGCAATTATTCAACAAGATAGGCTGCAAAATCTCGCGGATGTTTTAATTCAAAAATTCGATAATCCGGCGAGTTGGAATACTTATTGCACAATTTTGCGGTACAAATCTTGGAAGATCGAGGAGGTTAAGAGTTATTTTGTTTTGACAATTCAATTAAAAGTTCTTGATGCTTTAACTTACAGTTAAAAAAGGGGGTTCAAAATGGTTATGGATGTTAGAAAAGCGGTATTGCTTGCAATAACCGAGGTTACTTATGATACGGATCCCGTTCCTTCTGCGACGGTCAACGCAATCATGGCCTCGGCAGTAACGGTTAAGGAAATGTTTGGAGTTGTTGCTCGCGATGAACAATGGAAAACTCTCGACAAATTACCTTCTGTCTTGGGTGATCGTATGGGAGAGATTACGTTTGAAACTCCCGTTCTTGGATCCGGCGCAGCAGGTACGGCCCCAAGGTTAGGAGTTTTGCACAAAGCAGCCGGACAATCTGAAACGATCTTGTCCAATACAAGCGTTACTTATGCGCCAACGTCGGCAAATCATCAATCTTGCACGATCTATGTTTATTTAGATGGAAGATTGCATAAATTTACTGGCTGCATGGGTACAGGGAAGTTGGTTTTTGCTGCCGGGAAAAAGTTAGTCATTAAGTGGACGTTTCAGGGTCGTTGGGCTGCTCCAACAGTTACTTCTTTGCCTGCAACGGTTACTTATGAAACAACGGCAAAAGTTCCGCCTGTTTGTAAATCTTGCACGTTGACGTATAACGCCTATATTGGATTAGTGATTGCCAATGTCGAGTTTGACGATGGCAATAAAGTTATCAAACGTCCAAGTCTTTCAGATCCAAACGCCATCGTTGGTTTTGAAATAACCGATCGCAATCCAAAGATCACATTGGATCCCGAAAGCCAATTTATAACATCATTTAATTTCCGAGGTGATGTTTTGGCAACAACCCGGGGAATTATTATTGCAGCAGCCCAAGCAGCAGGGAACACGATAACGCTAAATGTTCCTCAAGCAAACTTGGCAAAGGTCGATTACGGCGCAGCAAATAATATAGTCCTTGAAAAATTAGAGGCCGAATGCGCTGCGAATAATGGCGACGATTCATATAGCATCGTTTACACCTAAAAACAAAAGTCCCTATTCTTTGGGCGAACAAAAGGAGTTGGTATGTTAAAAGGATTAAACATGAGTCAAAGAATCGAGTTCTCAAGCGTTACTGATACGAGCGATCCCAAGACGATATTTGTTTTGCGTCCATTATCAGGCGAGGAGCAAGAGAATTTTAAAGATGCCGAAGGAAACAAATTGAAATTGTCAGGAACAAAGATTTACGATTTTCTTTCAACGGCAGTTGTTGAGATTAAGAATTTCGATATTGCGGGATCTGTCCGGGAGCAGCTTAATACAATCACAGATTCAAACATTCTTGCGGAGTTAATACGCGAGGCAGCTAAGTTAAGCCAAATGTTAAAGGACGATCAAAAAAACTCATAATCTCCTTGTTTCATAAATGCGATCTCGAGTGCAAGGAGTATAAGTTTAGAGATCATCCAATCCCGGGACGATGGGGATTGGGAGAAATGGAGTTCAATCGATGCCCTTTAACGTATGTAACGGAAAATGTAACAGGTTGGTTAATCGCTCATTCGATGTTTCAAAAAGGTTTGCTGCCAAATGCCGGAGGATGGATGCAGCAAAGCAATAAATTTATCGAGGTTATGTTTTTTTTGGATGCCGAGATTAAAAGGCACAATGAGCAGGGGAAAAAATAATGGCCGACAATGATTTGGAAATAACGTTAACACTAAACGATCAAGCGTCAGGGGCAGCCAAAGCAGCCTTGGATGATGTTGGAGCGTCAGCCAATAAAGCCGGGGTCGAAGGTGATAAAGCAACTCAAACTTTCGAGCAAGGATTTAGATCTTCTTTTCGTGAAATGAGGATCTTCCATGAAGGATTACTGGTTTTGACGGGATCATTCCTTGGGATGAACATTGCAGCAAAGGCATGGGCCGATGTTAACAGCCAATCAAGGGATAACTTGGATCAGTTGGGCGAATCAGGCAAACAGCTATCCGAGAATATTGGATCCTTGCTTGCTCCAACGATCGATGCGTTAACCCAAAGCATGAAGGCTAATGCAGACGGCAGTAAGACTTGGCTTGAAGGACTTAAAAGCGGTTATGCGGATATGTTCAAAAGCATTTCTGGCGGGATACAATTCCAGATTGCTTATTGGACAGAATTATCGCATGGCGTTAAAGATGCCGATGCAGTAACAGATGCTTTAAAAACATCAAGCCAAGCGGTTGATGAAATGGGCAAACGATTCCAAGATACGATGAAGCAAAACATACCTTCACAGGATGAATTTACCATTAAAACAAAGCAATTTTCCGACGCTCAAAAGGTTGTTGATAATATGTATCTCAATGGGAAAATAACTGCCCAAGCATACTATAACGTTATTTCCCAAGGCGCGAATACAGCAGCAGCGACGAATCAAAAAGAAATGCAATTAATGCAGCAATTAAGCACAGAAGAAGCGCAAATGCGTGATAAGTCTTTGCAGGATGATACAGCAAATACCAATGCGCACATGACTTTATTAAAAACGCTTCAATCATACCATCATACCGTTTATTCGACGATGCAAGATTTTGAAAACTCGGTTATAACGTCATTTTCAACAAATATGACTTCGGCCCTAACAGGAGTTATTACAGGAACCGAGAGCGCGAGCGCAGCATTTAAGGCATTCGGTACTGCGATGCTTACGACGATTGTTAATTTCGTCATTCAATATGGTATTCAAATGCTCATTGCAGCAGCCCTTGGAACGGCGATAATGGCGCAAACAACCGTTGCAGCATCAGGGATCGCAGCAGCATGGACACCCGCAGCCATCCTTGCCAGTATAGCAACGCTTGGCGGAGCAGATGCGACAGGAACGGCAGCATTAGGAGCAGCTTTGGCAGCCGGGGCGGGTATTGCAGGAGCATCGAAGTTTGCCGGGTTTGGTGGTGGTAGTGCAGCAGGGGCTAAAGGTGTTTCAGGATCCTTTGACGTTGGAACCTCAAGCGTTCCAATGGATATGCTTGCCCAAGTTCATCAAAACGAAATTATCGTTCCGCCAACTTTCTCGGATGCCATTAGAAGTGGAGATTTATCTTTATCGGGATCATCATCGCAACAATCAAAAAATCAAGGCGATACTTATATTACCATCCAAGTTGATCGCCCGACAGTATCTAAGCCAAGCGACATACAGGCTTTAACGGAAGAAATTTCTCGTCGGCTTTATAACGAGTTTAATAGGATACATTAAAACTATGGATACAGTAACGTTAAAACTTGGAACCTTCCAATTAGATTCCGGCGGTACTTATGCAATCTCTGGCCTTGAGATTCAAGAAACGAAAACTGTCAATACTTATAAGATCCCTAAAACGGACGGTTCAGTTGCGGAGTTAGGGAAGCGAGATTATATTACGATCAACGTCGGTATTTCAGTTACCGGGACAGATTTTAATAATTTGACAGCTAACATGGATGCGTTAAAGGCTGCCTTGCAAAATGGCTTACAAAATTTCACTTTAGACGGTGTTCGGTATATGACTTGTCAATTAAGTTCACTTGACAAGATCTTTACAAATGTTCGTCGCCTAATGACCGTCAAGGCCGTATTTATTGCGCATTATCCGTTTTGGTTATCCCAAACAGAGAATGACGATTCGCGGGTTCCAACAAGCGGGGTTGGTTATGTTGTTAATAACGCCGGGAATGCTCCGGCCCGATGCAAGATCTCTATAACAGCCTTATCTTCTCCGATTGTTGCGAATCTTGGCATTCAGAATCAAACTAACAATTTATCGTTCCAATACGAAGGAACATTATTAGGGTATAATACTTTCATCGTTGACAATCGATATACATCGGATGATTTTTTAATTACCAATAACGCTGCGGACGATTCGCCAAACTATGAAGGCGACTTTATTCTTTTGCAGCCGGGCAATAACACAATCGTTTATACAGGGCCAAACGGCGTAACAGTTGATCTTAAATGGCGAGATACTTGGTATTAAGGGGAAACAATGCCAACAACAACGGTACAAGTTCAACCATTAAAACTATCGATCGGCCTTGGTTTACCAACGCCTAAACGCCATCTTTCTGCGTCAGGTTATAGCGTCGAGTTGCGAGATAAAAACGGCAATATTAAAAGTTACTTAACTCCTTGGGTAACGGATGTATCTTGGACATGGAATAGAATTGGCGGTTGTGGCGATTGCTCAATTACATTAAACAAGGATTACCGAAAATTCGATTGGCAAGCCCGGGATGATATACAGATCCGAATAAAGGATCCCGCAAATCCAACAAAATCAAAACTCGTTTATCGCGGATATGTTTCTTATGCTATCCCGACGCTTGGAGTGCCACAGGTTATCAAAGTTCAAGTTGTTGGATATTTTGGCTTATTTAAAAAATTGATCGTTCAAACTTCCGGAAGTACGCGAACCTATACAAACACCGAAGTTTCATTAATAGTTAAAGACATAATGAATACTTTTGTTACACCAAATACGCCAATTCAAACAGGGACGATAACGCCGGGAACTTTTACGCCGGATACAATACAATTTTTGACAACCGTTGACGATGCTCTAAATACTTTATTTGGATTGTCCGAAGGATATGAGTACGGCATCGATCAAAATTTAAACTTTTTTTGGGTTCCCGAAGGAATTAATGTTCGGAAAAGATATTTTGCGGGTGATGATGTAGAAACATTTGAAAGAAAGATCAACTTCGATGCTTTAATTAATAGCGCATATTTAGTGGGTGGAACCGTTGCGGGATCCAAATTTAAACTTCAACTTCAAAACACAGACAGCATCGCTCTTTATTATCTATCAGAAGTTATCGTTAACAATGGATCGATCACGACAGAAACAGTTGCCGATGAATACCTTGGAAATACGATTGCTGCCGGATCTCAACCGCAATTAAATATGCGGGTGGTTATTCGCAATACAAATTTTAGGCTTGAAGATCAGATCCCGATCGGCCTCATCAACATTTTTGATATTGATTACGATAGAGATCTGTTAACAGACAATGTTGGGAATATTATAGGAACAGCAGCAAGTGGCGGAAGCGATATAACGATCGGCATAGCAGCAACGGGCGGGAGTGATGTTTTTGTTGGTGGAGAGTATAACGCGCAGATTGATAACGTTCAATACGCAATGTCAGATACTTCCGATCGCTTCCATGCAACGATTCAATTTGGAGATACACGATTGCTAACGGTGGCAATTTTAAAGCGAATTGATAATTCTCTCGCTAACTTGCAGCAATATTAAGGAGATCTTATGTCGGCATCATATCCGAATACATTAAAAACTTTTTCGTCAGTTGTTGACGGGGTAACAAAACTCGTTGCATCTCTTTTTAATTCACCTTATGACGAGGTAACAGCGATCGAAACAATGCTTGGCGTTATGGGATGCAATCAAAGTTTTACAGAATCGTTCAAGAATGTGCTTTATAATTATAAGCAAGGATGTTTAGTTGCTTATAATTCATCGTCTAATATAACGGTTGCAGCCGGAGAAATTTCGATCCCGGATGGATCTGGAAATCTACGCTTTAGAAGAAATACTTCACCTTTGACAGTTGATTTTACGATGCTTGATACTGGCTCCGTTGCTTCTAATACGACTTATTATGTTTATATAGTCGCAGATGCGAGCGCAACAACATTCCTTTGTAAACTCTCAACAAGTTCATCCGCGCCATCGGGCTTTACTTTTTATCGTCAGATAGGATCTTTATTAACCGATGGTTCAAATAATATCCTTCAAGCAAATGTTGTTTCAATCGGGGCCGTTGTTGGTTATGGCGCATCTGTTTCTAAATCATTCGGAACAAATTATCAGGCTGCAACAGACGGGATCGTTGAGGGTTATTGTACTAACGTTAACGGTGGCCCTCAAACAGTTGGCGCAGGATATACTGATAGCAGCACAAGTCCAAGCACATTGAAAGGATACTTTCAAGGATCCGGGGGCGTTACAATCGGCGATTGTATGTCTTTTACAGTAAAGAAGGGTGATTATTATCGTATAGACTTATCTAATCCCGGCGGATCTTCCGCAATGTATTTCAGACCATCAGGATCTTAGGAGGATTTATGCAAGTAACGACAGGCTTCGGATATTTTAAAGATTCAAATAATAATGTTGTTAGCAAATACGAGTTCCCTATTGGCGAGCATTCCGATCCGTCAGAAGGATTAACTCAAGTCGAGGTTGCAGATCAAGCAACGTTGGATGCGATTGTTATTTACGTCGCTCCTTTGACAGCAGCACAGGTTTTCAATGTCGATCAATTTTGCTCTGATCTCTTAACTGCTTTTGCTGCGGATGCAAATATCTTACCTTATTATGCAATAGTTAAAGATCTTGCAACTTTCCAAAATTTTTCAGGGATGAAGGTAATGGCATTGGGGCTTAAATCAGCAAGCAAATTAAATCAAACGGAGATCGATACTTTAACAACTATTCTGGCAAATCAAAATATTGTTTGGGCTAATTTATAATGACTTGCCCGCGCTGCGGGTTGTTCCCTTGGCGCGGTAAATGTAAAAGGTGCGGATATGATTTTAATACCTTGGTCAATTCCTTTAGCGGTGTTGTTTTATATGTGGGGCGGTCAAACGATGAAGTGGATCCGTCCCGTCGGCGTTGCATTAAGTATTTCCGGGATCTATTTTGTCCATCATTTCATCGATAAAAGCCCGGATCCTTGGTGGTGGGGATTTCTGGCATGGTCGCTTGGATTTGAATTAGCATTCGGTTATGGTGAAAAAAGTTGGATCGCAAAATTCGACAAACAAAATGATACTGAAACGCGGATCATTTACGCGCTTTGGGTTTCTCTTGGGATCTCGATCGCTTGTTTGGTTTGCAATAATCCTTGGGCTTTGTTTGGAATGCCTTTAGTTATTGGCGCATTTCAGATCCGGGCCGGATCCGCATTTAAGATTGGCAATTTCGATTTTTTATGGGAAGATCTTGCACGTTCGTTGGCGATCGCAATATCGATGAATTGGGCATTGAAAATGTTCTAATCAACCAAGGGGGGTGAAGTATGAAAAGAGAAATGTTGTTCCTATTCTTAATAGGCGTTTTGGCTTTAAGCGGTTGCGCAGCAATTAAGCAAGCAGTTGCGGACAAGCAGTTGAGCGATCAAACACCGATGGTTAATGGTGAAGTTGCCCCGGCAACTAAGGCCCAAGAGATCGGTAATACGGTTGCAAGCCTGCCAGTTCCTTTTGCTGTCCCGATCGGTGTTGCTGTTACCTTTATTGCAGGATGGATCTTTTCAGTTCAGCGTGGAACGCAGATCCGCAAGAATGGTGGCGTTCCAGTTGTTACGACTTCCAATGTTGGGCTTTGGACGGGATTGGTTCAGGATGTAGCAAACGCTTTTGCCGGGGCTTTTACGGTGGCCTCAACAACTTCGCCTTCAACTGCTGCATCAGTTTGGCAGAGAATTTGGAAAGGTTTGTTAGCAACCGCAACAACGGGAATCGTTGCAGTTGTTGCAGATCCATCTGTTACAACGTATTTAACTGCCCATCCTGTGTTAGCGGGCGTGTTAGGCGTTGTGCCAAGCCTTGTTTTGGGTATTGAGAAGTTGTTTTCAAGCGTTCCTGCGGTTGTTGCCCCGGCTCCGGCCCCGGCTGCTGCATGAAGAAAGGATCCTATGATCTGGCTTAGAGATCTCAAAGATCAGTTGGACAGGATAGAGAAAAATCAAAAACGGATCGAGAATAAACTCGATCTATTAATCAAGGGGGAAGCAATGGAAAACGAAACATTGGATCAGTTGTTAGCAGACGTTCAATCCGAATCAACCGTTGATGATAGCATTATTGCGTTAGTCGGTTCGATTCAAACGCAATTAGCAGCAGCTTTGGCAAACACCACCGTTGCCCCGGCAGACCAAGACAAGATCAATGCGATCTTTGCTGCGGTCGAAGCAAACAAGGCCAAGATTAGCGCAGCCGTAACCGCTAATACACCTGCTGCTCCTGCAAGTGCCTCCTAAAATCGTTTCCTATATGCCTTTTTGCCATGTAGGTTGAACGATCTTTAAAATTTCGTGGTATGGTAGCCATGAAAGCATCCCGGGCGATTTAAAGCCCGGGATTTTCTTTGTGGTTTTTTAAGTGGTGGGGCCTGCAAAACCAACGGACTTCAAGCGGTTTATCGTAATCGTCATGGTGTATTTGGGATTTAGGATCTCCGCAGACTTCACAAGGTTGTTTAGTTAATTTCCCGCGCTTCAAATAAACATGAGTGTAACTACGACAAACCATTTTCTTACGTTGTAGAGGGTTAAGCACATGAGTTATGCGCCAAACCCTCATATTTGCAGCATGACAGGCATTGCAGTATTTAGAATTTTTTGCGTGAGGTGATATATTACATTTGGAGCAAGTTGTCTTTTTAGTTTTTATCATGTATTTAGTTTAACATAAACATTAAAGTTTATGTGAAATAAAACGTGAAACGTTAATTCAGGCTTAAATCAGACTTGGGGCCATCGGGGATCAAGGTAACGGTGTCAACATCGCCTAAAAGAGAAGTCAAAACCTGCAAAAACACCGGGAAAGCGACTTGATTAACGACCTTTTGAGGCTGCATAGCCGTTCCGCCATATTCCATGACCGGGCCAAATTTTGATTTGTCAACCGCTTCAATGACATTATCTATCAACTGGCCCAATTCTTCGGTTGTCATTTCAACTGTATAAACTTCCAAGTTGTTGCCCTTAATCATTTTCTTAATCATGGATTCTCCTTTTGTTTTTTGGCGTACTCTTTCAATGCCTGTTTCTCGCTCCATCCATGGGTTGATACACAACTGCAAGAAATATCAAATCTCATAGCCATGGCATAAGTAAGGGTTTTCTTAATTTTTACTTCGCAACGGCATCGTTGGCAAATCTTACGTTGGGAACTCATTGATTCATCCGATCAATGCTCACAACAACCCGGTAATGCTTTTGAGGAAATACGCCAAGGATCTTCTTGTCGCTTTTGGCCTCTAAAAGATTTACTGAAACAAGACGAGGGTTGTCTTGCTTATCGCACATTTTCTTTAAGTGTTGCAGGTTGTGGATAAGACGATCAATATCACTTCTCTTGATCCTAAATGGTATAAGTTTCATTTTCCGAACCTCCTTTGCCATCGATCCGGGGCTTGCTTCCAGTTATCAAGATCGATAAATATTCTTGTTACCGCATGATCTTTATAAATTGTTTTAAACAATGGCTCGTCGTGATATGTTTGCGCGTTATGTATCGGGCCATGATCTCCCGATAGTCCGGGCAAGTGAGAGCAGGAAAACATCATTTCATCTTGGATTAAAAACTCAACGCCAAAGTTTTGCAGACGCAGAGCGCAATCGTTGTACGCCATTGGACAAACTTCAAAACTTGCAGCATCCCAACCGCCAACCTCAAGCAAAAGTTTAGTTGGCACAAGACCGACGTTAAGCATATAAAATCCTTTAATAACACCGGGCATCTTCATTGACTCATGGTTTGATAAAATATAATACCAATCCTTTTCCATGCCATCGTTTAATCGTGGCCCTTCTTGATATTTACCCATGACGAGTTTCTTATAATCGAATGCGATCCCGGGAGAGTCATGCCAATCCATTGCCTTCAAAATGACTTCATGGTTTTTAGCAACGGCAGCATCGATCACGCCTTCAAAGAATTTATTGAATGCAATGGTTAATGCGTTATCAAGAAAGAATCCGTCGTCCGCTGCCCACGAAACAAAAACTCCCCGCACATGATTTAATCCAATTTGTTGCGCTCTGATAGGTGAGCCAAAATCCTCAATCCATTTAATATTTTTCTTATCCTTCAATACATCAGGCAAAGGATATGGCCCAATCACAATCATTTCAAAACTTCCAAAAAATGACCTTTCTATAGATTCATAAAGTCTTTGTAAATTATTTGGCCTAATAGACGGAACAAGAACGCTTAATAAATACTCCATTTTTATCTCTCTTTCTATTGTCCATTTTTATATTACAAGAATGACACATTGACCTATAATCTGAAACATCACGAAGGTACTTACCCGAAATGTTTCCCCATTCATAAAAATTTGAAGTTTTTGAGCAATTAGGTTCGTTGCAAAAAGTGGCTTGCCCTAAAATTTGATTGATCCATTTATGTTTTTGCACATAAGAAGCGTCTTTTCCTTTCCAAAAATAACTTTTATCGCCTCTATGTGTTATGTTTCTATGACGATTTGCGCAAGAAATACATCTTGCTTTGCTCTTTATAGAAGTAATTTTCCCACAATCTAAGCAATTCACTTAATCTCCTCGCTTAATTTTTTTAACGTTTCAAACGTTACATCCACGATAGCGCAAGCATCTGCGTATGGGATCCATGTTGTCTTTGGATGCGAGGTTATCTCGTCCAATAGAACTTTTTTAAATTCGTCCTGTGTCATGCTTGCTCCTATTTAAAATTGCGAATGATTAACATAAAAACAGTTGTCCCGCCAACAATAAATCCTAAAAAGAAGATGCCGACAAATATAAATATCATTTTGCGTTAACCTCCCTTCTTACTTGCTCAAGAAGGAAATCAACAGAATTGTCGAGAGAATATTTGCATTTAAAGCCTGTTAAAGCATCAAATTTTGTTGTATCCGGGATCTGTTTGGTAACATCCACCGGGCGCATGAGCGCGGGATCTTGTTTGGATATGATCTCAACCTTGGAATGCTTTTTTAATATCTCAAGGAAATCGCCAACAGAAATAACATCAACTCCGCCGATATTATATGCTTCACCGAAAACGCATTGTTCCGATGCTATCCAATAAGAGCGCATAGCGTCGCGAACATCAATAAGGGTACGAATACTATCAAGATTCCCATGAGATAAAAATTTCCTCTTTCCCGCTTCAATTTCTGCGATCTGATACGCAAAAGCAGTAGCAAACAAATCCCTTCGACGGGGGTTAATATAAGCAAACATCCTTGTAATAATAGCCTTGAGGTTGAATGATTTAAAATAAGCATAAGATAAAGCCTCCTGCGCTAATTTAGAAGCCGAATAGGGATTAACAGGTTTCATTGGATGTTGCTCGGTCATGGGGAAATTAAGAGGATTGCCATAGATCTCGGAAGTTGAACACATTTGCAAAACAGTTTCCGGGCAAACTAATCGGATCCCCTCAAGAAGATTTGCGGTTCCCATCGTGTTATTATTAACAACTGCGATCGGGGTATCAAAACACTTGCGAACATTTGCAAAGGCTGCGAGGTGAAATATCCGCGAAGGCTTAGAGATCTCTAAGGCCCGGATTATGGATGAAAGATCCAAGAGATCGCATTCAAGGACGGTTATCTTATCCTTTATATGTTCGATATTGTTTAATGTTCCTGCGGAATGCCATCGATGCAGGCCGAAGATCTTAACGCGGGGATGATATTCGAGAATATAGTCGGCAAGGTAAGATCCACCGGATCCCGTAATTCCTGTAATTAGTATGTTTTCGCTCATTTACCCTCCACAATGTAGGTTGTGATATTTCTATCGTAATGAACATGACATTTACGGCATAATTCGACAAAATTTTCACGCATTCTTTGATATTTTTTACCTTTAAGTAAAGCATAATCTGTAAGGCATTTCTTCCTACAAAAATAACAAATCATAGTTTTTTTAAAATATTTTTTTAACCAAATATGGACTCCAATAACTCCAACTTTATCGCCTTTCCAATTAGGGTTTTTATCACCATTAAAATCGGCATGATTTTTGCTCATTTTTTTAAGTGTTTCTTTTGTGAATTTATGTCCTATTAAAGACTTGCTAACTTTTTTGCGATGAGAAATCGACTTGTTCATTTCCACGAGTGCTTTAATTTGTTCAGGCTTTCTTTTATAAATTCCACTTGGCATTTATTCCCATTGTCCTTTATAAGATTGAGAGGTTTCTAAAATCCCTTCTGATTCATATGGCTCATGGTTATCATTCCGAACTAAAGAAACTTTACCTTTACCATCTGTCCAAGATTTTTCAAGGATCTCTCGATCATGATTATATCCTGTGGCAAAGGGCCGTTTTATTCCATGCCTGCGATAGTGATCGAGGATGATTTTATTTTCTCTATCTCCAAATATTTTTACACATCCTCCATCTGCAACGGCCATCATAACACACTCATTTTCATATTGTCCACATATATATCGTCTATCAAATCCGCCAAGTTTCTCGCAATAAGCCCCGGACATAAGGGCAAGCGGAGCCATTAACGGCGTATGGAACTGGCAGCCAAAAAAGGAATGAACTTTCATATTGCAGTACATACCATTTTCTTCGGTTTGGATTGAAAGGATTGCTTTCTCATTATTAAGATCTTTCCAAAATCGATATGCTTTGCCGTATAAATCTGGCGTATGCTCTGCATCGTCAGCCGTCCAAGCGATTGTTTCACCACGACAGGCCCGGCGCGCAGCTTCGTAACATTGCGCAGGTTTGATATTTTTGGAATGAAGATATTTAAACAAGATTCCCTTATAATTCATCGTTGTTAAAAACCCTTCGGTTATAAAATCTTCCTCTTTTATAAAAAGGCAGCCGGGAAAGCCTTCCATGATCTCTTTTTCAGTATTCGGGCCACAGAAAACAACTTCGATCTTCTCCGTCGTTCCAACCAAAGAATCTAGAAACACTTTATAAAATGGTATCCGGACAGCAGAAGCAAACAGCGAAACTTTAATATCCATAAACTCTCCCAATAATTAAGGCAATAAATGATGCCACGATTAAAAAGATTCCATAAGGCAATTTTGTTCGATTCAGGATCCCGGCCCAAAGTGATCCCATGATCGGGGCGATGGCAAAGGTTGTTAAAGCAACCTGCCATCCCCAAAATGCGCCGATCATGGCAAGTAATTTAAGATCCCCACCACCAAGCGCGGGCTTCTTCGATATAAGAAAACAAAGGATGCCTGCGATAAAGATAGATCCACCGCCGATCAGCATTCCTTCAACGGATCCAATAAACCCAAGAGATCGATCGCAATTTAATATCATTGCTCCAATAATTCCAACCAAAACAAATCGGTCAGGGATCATGCGGAACATTAAATCGCAATGCGTGATAAGCGCGCAAACCACAAGATAGACGATCAATATCATTTTTTCGCCTTTGATGGTTGACCGTTCTTTTTGATCCCAGCTTTATTTAAGATCTTTGTTGCTTCTTTATCAAACGCTTTGCCAACGGCCTTTTTCTTTTCTTCCTTGGTCGCTAAAATATCAAGTCCTTGTCCTATCGATGGATTTATATCCTTCCCGGATTTTGAGATCTCTTTTTTATCATCTTGCTTTACATCATCGAAGGTTTGTTGGAAGTCATGCGGTTCAAATTTCTTTGTTTCGATCAACTTGCCGGAATGGATACAGTAATACTCTTTGATCTTCAATTTAAAATTTTTCTCAACCTTGCAGGTATAGGATCTTGTTTCAAATCCAAGGTTGATATTGCTCGAGATCTTTTTAATATCATTAAGCGCGCCATCGATACGCTCATTAATCTCTGAAACAAGGCTTTTCTTTTCCGTCTTTAATCCTTCGGCCCGGTCGATCTTCCCGGCTAATTCTTGGCCTAACTGCTTCTTTTCATCTTCGCTAAATTCATATTTAGCGTAAACTGTTACTGGCATTGGGGCTACAACTGGCATACGATCTCCTTTTAAGTTATCCACAACTGTTAACAGGTTATGCACAGGATATTAACAGATTGTGAATTGTTGTAAGTTATTGCTCTTTTGTTTAGTTACGACATTTTTTATCAAGTTATCCACAGGCAATCGCTTTACTAATACTGCTGCTTTTCGATCCTCGAAAGAGGAAAATAGTAGTAGTAGGGGCTGTTAATATGTGGATAACTTTGCTGCCATATATATAAGCATTGGGAAGTTGAGTTATCAACAGGTTATGCAATGTTATGCACAACAAAAAGAATCCCCGGGAAAGCTGTTTTAAGGCTCTCGAATCCTGTCTTGCGAGAAAGGAACCGGGGATCTCGCCCTTGCGGGCATAAAAAAGCCGACGACTATTAATCGACGGATATGTGATGGTTTGGTTTGCTTTCATGTTTTCCTTTTTCGCAAGACATGGTTAAAAGTTTAAATGAGATTCTTTTTTGCGTCAAGATTTAATTTATATCTTTTTTGTTGAATCGCTTGAACTGATCTTGCTAATTCTTTTGCTAATTGACGATCTGTTTTATGCCAATGAGCAAGACGCAATTTATTTATATCGGCTTCTGTCCAAGCGTTACTTTTTCTTTTTTCTGGACGAGATTTTGAGTAATTATTCTTGCGATCCTTGTTTCTTTTTTCGTTATGATTCAAGCGATAAATTTTATTATATTTCCTCTTTTGTATCCGGGATCCATGCTCAATGCCAAAGACGCAGTAACACTCTTTTATTCCGGGGCCAAGTTCTTGAACAAAGCCAATCTGCGCCCAATATCTTTCTCCTGTATATTGTTGATTCTCAACTGTAAACTCTTTAAAGACCACAAGATCTCCGGGGCTATAGTCGCGATCATTTAATCTTACTTCAAACTTTTTTCTTCCGTCGCGTAAAGCCTTAAACCAATAGGGCAAGATTTTTAATTCATGCGTTTTTTGCATATTTCACCTTATTTCCTAAATGCCAACCATCACAAAACTGGCAATGATAGGCTTCGTTATTAAATCCTTTTATTTGAACGCTGCGTTTTTGCTTAATCTGTTCGATCGCATTCTTGATGGCCTTTAGGCTTTTGTATCGAACTTTGCCTTTACAAGATCTGCTCTCGTTGTTTGAAGCCTGCGCAGCGATTTGTTTGATCTGTAATTTTGTCATTGAAATTTACCAAGATAATATTCTTGGAAGATCCTGCGGGCCTCATTAAGCCCATAGGCCGAAACTGCGACATAACCAAGAACGTTAAGACGTTGGATCATATCTTTTTGCTCCACCGATGTTGACCCATCCTCTTGCTTTAACTCTATAAATAGGCCATGAAATCCATTGCGGGGATGTGGAAAGAAAATATCAAGCGTTCCTTTCATGTAACCCATTAATTTTTGCGTTCGTCCTTGGATAAGTCTTTGCGTTGGAGATCCACCAAACTTAACGATAGGACTAATTATCGTTATAACCTCTGGATAGTTGTCCCGGATCCATCCTACAAAAACTATTTGGATATTTCTTTCTTCTTGTCTTTTCAATTTATTCCTCCTGTCTTTGTGATTTTGTTTTTCCAAACCAAAACAATTAACCACCAAATAACGCGATATTGCCAAAAACGATCGCGCTCGATTTGATATAATGGAACCATGACTTGAAAAAGACGGCCCGGGATTTCAGGAACATCCGAAACTTTAATCATGGCTTGCTTCATTGTGTTTTTCAATGCCCACCTCCACATTTAACCTCTGCCATCTTTTTTAATAAAATTGCTGCATCCTCGACAAGATGGTGTTCGTGATCTGCTGTGCCGAGCAATTTAATAGACCAAAGACCACCTTCGTCAAAGATCTCACAATGCAAATTAACTTCATTGGTTAAGCGAGTTGCGGTATTATTGTCAATCCACTTGATCGAATGAAGTTCTCTTTCCATATTATCGTTCTGCCATCCTTTGCCTTTTCCCATAGTTTTCCTCTCTATTTTTTATATACCAATTCAAAATTAAAATTTCTTTGCGCATCAATATTAAATTTTAAAGCCGTTCCTTCGGTAGCGTCGATTTCATTGCAGGGAATAGATACTTTTCCTCCAAGCCTCCTAACAAGAACAATGAGAAGTTCGTTTTTAAACCTATCGATAACTTGCGCATGAATTGGCGACTTCTCCATAAATCCTCCTATGCAAAACTTAATTGGCCGTCATTTGTTGATAAATAATATTCTTTCCAATGCTTACCATCTTTTTCTTTCCAAGCATCAGTTATTCTTAATCCGTCATCATTGCGAAGCGACCTAATATATTCACTCAATCGAGTGATATGGTATTTCTCTATTGCTTCCCAACTTGTTATCGAGCCGAAAAGTTTAAGATGATTTAGGATCTGTGCTTTTTGTCCTTGATTTGCATTCATGGATATATACCTCGATGGATTGTTTCGCAGATACCGAAAAGGCTTTTGTCTTTGGATCCTTTTGCCAGATCGAAGATCTGCTCAACTGTTAATATACGCCCGGCAACTTCCTTATGCTTCCGGGCTTGGGTGTATTTAATAAATTCTTCAACACCTTCACCGCGAAAATCATTTTTGAGATCCATCCATTTATGCGTCGATGGATAGAAGTCAAGGCCCGCGACTTTCCAATGATAACCATTATTGAACGATTCCCATTCAAACCCGGCAGCCTTAAAAAGTCGCTTCGCCTCATCAATGTTTTCTTCTTTGTGGGCGTTCATTTTGAAGTTATCTCCTGCATTTTCTTTTCGATTTCTTCACGCAATTTACGATCGTAAAAGTGATTCTCTGCTCCGAACAAACCATAAGAAACGCTTAACCCATGATCGTAAAGCGTATGGATAGAAGTCCAAGGCCCAAGGCTTGGGTATTTAACGCCCATAACTTTTTTATAGTCTGTCAATGCAGGATTGCTATAAAAGAAAACCTCATCTTCTTTGAACCAAACGCCCTTGATCTTAATCATGCCATCAACATCGTCTGTAATATCATCTTTAGTAAATTCGTGATAATCGAATGCGTTAAAACCCGGGCCACCAACATACGGCGTATCAGGATGCGCGAACGTTGTTCCCATGCCCATACATGAGGTATAGGATCTGAATAACGCAATACCGACAGGTTTTGGCCTGCTCGATATTTCTTGAATGATCGATAAAACTGCATTTCTAATTAAACGTTTGAACATATACCCTCCAAAGATTAGGATGATCGCCCTATTGCCTCCGATTTGGCCCATGCCGTTTGGCGCGGTGCTAATTTCGGCCCATGCCGTCTAAGCGCGCCGGGCGATCAGTTAAATTATTCACTCAATGACCAAATTAAAGCAACTGCCCAACCAATCAGCGTCCATCCAAACAAAAGATTAACCGCAAATATCGATTGCGCGTTCTTATGGCCCGAATGGAAAGCGTTTAAAGTTGGCAAAAAATACAAGACCAACATTAGTATAAAACCAAGCGTTCCTGCCATTATGTTTTACCTCCCTTCTCCAAATATTTTTTAATAACGTCCGCAATGCTTACTTGATACCTATCCATCATGCAAACGATTTGATAGGCAGCATCGTTTGGAGCATGGATTGATGCCTTTAGGCCAAATCGATTTGAAACAACCATAACCGCAAAGCCTTCTATGCCGGGCAACTCGAGCAATGCTTTTGCTTTCGGGATCTCACGATCAAGGATCGCTTTCATTTCAATTTGATCGACTTCTTTAATTTCTGTTTTCTGATTTTCCATAAGAGATCCTTAAACTTTAGTGATTAACTCCGAGAAGTGAATTGGTTTGGTTAATACTTTTGTTGATTTGCAATAATCGCAGATCCCGCATCGATCGGGCGTGATCTTTCCCTTTTTGATCTGATCGATCCTTTTTACGTTGGCCTCAACGGATGGAAGAATATCATCAAGATCACCCTGTCTAAAGCCGATGATCTCAATATCGGTAACAGGTTCCTTGGAAGCTGCTGCGATATAGAATGGAACGATCTTCCCGGTATTGATCTCAATGATCTTTTGATAAATGGCTGCCTGTAAATCGTATCCCCAAAACGGAACGAAAGACATATAGCCATAATCTTTAACCCAAAAAGTATCTCGCAAAGATGCCATGATTTTTAAGTCAACGGCTGCGATATTTTTTATAAACGAATCGATCTTTATTTTCCATTCAACGCCGAAAAGCATCCCGGTATAAATAACCTGCTTCTTGCCTGCCATGTGCATCATAAAAACGGGATCCCGTTCGATCCTTTTAATAATGTCATTTGCTTTTACGAATGCAGATTTAATATCGCCATCGCGTTTGAATAATTGTGGATGCTGCGCTTTGAAAACTCCGAGAGTTCCTTCAAAGTGAGCATCAACGTATGATCCTATTAAAAGCGGAAGCGTTAATTCTTCTTCCCATTCGCCTTTCATCTTGGCGACGGCCATCGCTTCGCATCCGGGTTGTCCAAGTGTTCCGCAAAAATCTTTGTATTGAGAAACGCCAAAGAATTTTTTGCGCATTGGTTTTGAATGATAGTTCTCGGATGTTAGTATCATTTTGCTCCGCCTTCTTGGATCTCTTTGGCCCGGGCATCGATCTGCCAATCTTCTTCGGTAGGATAGGTTTTACGAAGTTTAACTCGTATCGCTTCAAACTCCTTGGCCTTCTTCTCGCCAAGAGCATCCTTGACCTCAACAACTGGCTTTGCAGCTTCGGGCCTGCCGAAATAATCTGCCGGGGCAGACATTCCATCCATAATCGATTGATGGATGCCAAGCAATTTAAAGAGATCATTTTCTGTAAACGCTTTAACCTTGCAGCCAATATATTCTTCAATCGCTGCTGTATCGATGCGATGCTCCTTTTCAAACGTTGTGAGCATTATCTTGATCCGATCCTCGATCGGCGTTTTATTCTCGCCTTTGATCGTCTTTCGGCATTCCTTGATTGCTGCATCGATAACATCGCCCGGAATGATCCCAAGTATGCAGGCCCGGACGCGACGCGCTCCAAAGTTTGCCGTTGCTTCGTAAATGTCGCGGGCATCTGTCAAGGCATAGGATCCTTGGCGAGTATCGCGCTTATGCTCAACGCTAAAAACCTTTGTAACGCGAGTATTGCTTTCTTTATCCCAAGCATAAGCCATCATTTCGGATTTTCCCCGGGAGTTTTCAAGTTCAATGATGCCATAATCAATATTTCCCCATCCCTGCGCAATGGCCTCTGCCAAACGTATAGATGGCCCGCTAACCTTCTTATCTCCTCGGGGATAGGTATATTCTGCAACCTGCGCCAATCCGATCCGGGCGCATGAGCGCATGATCTTCTTGTGCGATTCGTTTTCATCCCGGGGAAATTTCTTGGCGACGATCATTGATGCCTGTACCTCTTGGGCAACGCGACTAACTATCATATCTTGCGCTGCTCCCTTTTCTTTTATAACCTCTGCGCTTAATTCGTTTGCTCCCATATTCCCTCCTGTTAATTACGTTTACGTTTACTGTTACGGATATTCTATCAGATCAGGGGCGTTTGTCAAACAAAAAGTTTAGGCATTCGCATTTATTACAAGATCCGCCTGTATAGTTAATGCTATGCGCAGGGCCATGATCTTTTCGGGCATGACCGCATTGGCAAAGATGGTTTGATTCTCTTTCCTTTGCTTCTGCGATAAATTCCAACTCTGCTTCTTTAAGCAACTTCTTAGCAGCGATAACTTTTGGATGTTCAGAGAATTTCACAAGACACCGCCAATCGTTGTGCCATCGCCAATGATTGTTTCTTTTGGCTTTCTAAATCTGGCAGCAAAAGGACAGGTTGCGAAATGTGAGGTCATATAGTCCGGGTTAAATTCGATCGCGGTTGTGATGGCTTCATGCCTGCTTTCGCCATCATCGAATTTTGGAACATTGACGGGCATATTCCGGCCCGTCTTTGTTTTAACCCAAACGATCTCTTGCCCGCATTTACATTTTCCCTTAACCGGGATCTTTCCAATGTCGCTCATAGCCTTAACCTTTCCCATTGTCCATATTCATTTAATTTTGCGCTTGGTAATGATAAAACAATTTCGCTTTTTGTTCTGAATGATCCCATGCAGCCCGGCGTTAAGCAAATAACGTGCGAATATCTCGACCATGTTTTTTTATACCCATTAAAGGCCGAATGATTGCAGTTACGTTGGATAACAACCCAATTTTTCTTTCTGTCTTTACCCTCACATCGACAAGGATTATGCGCGCTCATAGGTGTATAACCGTTAGATCTTCATCATCCGTTGTGCGCGTGGCGACGAATTGAACGCCCCGGCGTTTAAGCATTTTATACAATGATTCACGATTGACAGTTGCAAGACGTTCAACGCCATCGATCAGCAAGAGTTTTAAGGTGTCAACGCCTTTCATTGCGACTTCAACGCATAATTCCAACTTATCACCTTCGCAGAGATTGGATATTGGCAGCCCTTTGATAAGCGGGATCCCATCAACGATCGACAAACCTTTAACCGGGATCTTTGACGTTTCCAAGATAACGCCGGGCAATGCGCGGGCGTGTTCGATCTTCTCGGTGAGTTTGTCGGCCTTCCTATTTAACTTAACGATCTCTTTTTGGTATTCGATCATGCGCTTATATTCATTGATGAAGGCTTTCATTTTTTCAGCATTCTCGGCTTCGTCCTGCAATTCTTTGAATGGCTTCGGCTCGAGCGTTGCTGCCTTCTCATGTGTTTTAACTTCCCCTTCAAACGATGCGATGTTGGCTTTATAATTTGATTCGTTGATCTCATGGTTTTTGGTTGCATTGCGTTGGATCTCTTTTATGCGCTCTTTTGCTTGAATGAGGCTATTTTCAAGATCCGCAATAACGGTATTTTGTAGAGAAAGATATTCGTTTTCTTTATTGATTAAACGTTCCTTCTCCAATTCAAAATCTGTTTTGAATTGCTTGATCTTAGCGTCGCGATCTTTAAGCGCAGCCTTGGCCTTTTCGATAATGGAATTGTCAGCCTTGATCTTGGCGATTTTCTTATAGAGATCCCCAAGGCTTATTTCTTCCCAATGCGCTGCATCATAGCCGGGCGGAAGTGTTGCGCCTATATCTTCAATGAATGCCAGATTGTTGCGGACTTCGCGGTTAAGATCCTGCCGGGTGAGAAAATAATATCCTTCGTCCGCTTGGATCTCATGCAAGACGTTTAAGATATTTTGTTCATAATTAACATCGGGAACGATTTCGCCAAACTGCTCTTTGATCCAATTCAGATCCCATTTAAAATCGATCATGTCCAAGATAATGCGATTTTGCTCCTGCTCTGTCATAAACAGGAAATCGATTGGATTGAGTTGTAGTTCGGTAAAGATCTCGCGCAAGAAGCCTTCGGATTTTTCTGCCTTATCTTCACCAACGCGGATCGATCGATAATCGGCCTTATCAATGCGGGGTTTGCGGAGAATTTTTAGACCATTGGAAAGTTCGATCAATATCTCGCCTTCGCTCTGGCCCTTGCGGATTAAATATTCGCGATCGCTTTTATTGGTGAAACCATAGCGGATCGCGTCAAGGACGGCAGTTTTGCAGGCTCCGTTGGTTCCTGTCAATTCAACATCGCTGCCATCCGATTCATACTCTTTGATGCCAAACAAATTCTTAATGCGTAATTTCGTGATCTTTAATTTTGCTTCCATGATGCCTCCAAAGAATAGGGACTTCGTTTAACTGTCAGTTTTTACGTTGTGCTTATGCGCGAGATCGATCAGGCCCATGCGCATAACTTTCGCTTCGCTTATCCTACGATCAACGCTCAATTTGGTTGAAAGTTTTTGAGCGATCTTTTTGTCGCGCTTTGTTAAGCGAATTTCCAAACGCTCTGTTAATAACTCGATTGCCATTTCTGCTCCTTTTTTATTGTTGTTTAATTAACGCAGCGCAACGCTGCATCCGATTTCTTTACAAACCTTCTCCATCTGATAACAGGCTTTCACAAGTTCCGGCTTTAATGCAGGATCTTGGCATTGATCGGCCTTGGCGATAATGCAGAAAGCAACCACAAGAGCGAAAACCAAAAATGCTTTAATTAAGATGCCGTTTAGAATCGATACCTCTTGCCGGGCCTGTGCAATACCGGGATCCGGGGGCGTACCGCGCAATAGTTTTCGGATACCTCTATATGCGCTTGCTGTATGGTTACGCTCGAATGTATTTCTCATATCCAATCCTTTCTTTACGTTGACGGTTACGTTTCCAGTTACGTTAAGTTTAACAGATAGCCGGGCAATGTCAAGAAAATTCTTTTGGCTTAGTCTTTTGGGTTCAATGCGCGGGCAGCGTGATAATCGGCAAGCAATCCTTGGAGCAGTTCAACTTCTTTAGGTAATTGGTTATGTTTCCAACGCAGAAAAGCAAGCACATCGTGATCGTACATTTCTTTGCCATTCGTGCGCTTGTAAATGGCATCTTGCGTGGCTTTGTTGTTGAAGTAATGGCAATGCTCAATGATAACGTCCTTGGCGTAATAAATACACTTTGCGCCAATACCAAGATGCAGCCAAACGGTATCGCCAAATAGATGCGTGAGCGTTGGCATCTGTAACCATCCAAGCAACTCCGGGATCTCCCGGGAAATAACAGAAGTTGTTGGCAGGTTGTGGCCCTGCATTAGATCATTGCCATAAGCAATGCCGGGCTTACCATCCAAAAGATCTATCAACTTCTGATCCCATCCATCAGTTTTATAAATGAAATCATCATTGGTTACGGAAAACCATCCAAAACAATCTGCGGAAAACATGAAGTTTTTATTGATTAGATCTGTGATCGGCTGCCGGAAGTCAATAACCATGCTATCGCAAAATTTATAACAACGCTCTTTATACTGCTCAAGCGTTGGATCATCCATGTCCAATAATAATCGGATAGAAGATCTCAAAGAAGTCGATTTAATTGATTTAAGCATTTTCTCGCAGAGTTCAGGACGTTCGCGGGAAGGGCAAAGAATAAGGATTTTTTTGTCTTGCATGGTTTTATCTATAACATATAAAAAGGCTTGCGTAAAAAGATTTTTCAGTTATTTCTTTACGCATGGGATTTTATGTGCATATACTTAAATCAACCGGGAGATCCAATGAAAGCCAAAGCAAAGATCAAGCCTAAACGTGCGGGTCGTCCTTCCAAAACAAAAACGATTGATAAAGAGCAATTAAAACAGTTGGTTCTTCGTGGCTTTACCGACGGCGATATTGCGTTATTCTATAAGATCTCCCGATCAACTTTTTATAAATGGCTGTCAGATAACCCGGAATTTTTGGACACTATAAAAGAGTGGGAAAAAGAAGCATCAATGCGGGTGAAGCGTTCCTTGTACGAATCGGCTTGCGGATATTCTAATCTTGAAGAAGTTATCCATTACGATAAAGACAAGGGTAAGTTTATGCGGACAACAACCGTTAAACAGTATGCGCCCAATGCAACGTCATTAGCGATCTGGCTTACAAATAAATGCAAGGCCGAGTTTACAAGACAGCCGGAACCAGAGCAAGATGATCGATTCTTAAATGCTCGTTTACGATTTAATGGTGTGCCAACTGAAAGAAATCCGAAGTCAGACAAAGAGTTTGCAAAATTTTATGACCAAAACTAAATATATTGATCTGTTAAATTACAATCCCCATCAAGGGCAGATCGCTTTTCATTACGCAGCAAATAATCTCTATCGATTTTGTTTGCTATTATCTGGCATTCGTGGCGGGAAAACAGTTGCGGGGGCCAGACAAGCCGGGGATGAAGCATTGGCAGCCACAGCAAAGGGCGTTTACGGTATCATCGCGCCAACTTACAATATGCTCGATCGTACAACGTGGATGGAATTTCGCGAAGCGAATCAAGACATTATTAAGCATGAGATCGAATCAAAGAAAATAATCATTTTGAAAAACGATAGACAAGTTCATGGATTTAGTGCGGAAAACCCGGATCGTTTGCGTAATGCAACCTTTGTCGGCTTTTGGGGTGATGAGGCCAGGGAATGGAAAAACTTTAGAAAGATCTGGCAGGTATTGATCGGGCGCGTTTTGTCAACTAATGGCAAAGGCATCATAACATCAAGCCCAAACTCTTTTGATGAGATGCACGAAATTTTTGTTGCGGAGAAGCGTAAAGGTTATGGGATTGTTTCTTTCCCAACGTATCAAAACACATATTTGGATGCAGCAGCGATTGATGATTTATCCGCGAGTTACGATGCGAAGTTTGCCGAACAAGAGATCGCAGGCAAATTTGTTATTTTCCAAGGCGCAGTTTATTACACATTTAATCGAAAAGAAAATGCAGGGGATCTCGCATTCAAAGTTTGCCAGTATAACAAAAATATGGCTATCGATCTTTGTTGCGACTTCAACGTTGATCCGATGGCATGGACATTAGCACATACGTTTTTGCGACCAGATGGATTAAAAGAAGTAAGGGTATTCGATGAAATCTTTGTTCAAAACTCTAATACGGAAGAATGCTGCAAGGTTTTCCAACAGCGTTATCCTTCACATCGACTCGGAATTAATTTATACGGCGATGCGACAGGAAAGGCCCGGCATTCTTCTTCCAATGTTACGAACTGGAAAATCATCAAAGACCTGCTCGGATCCTACGGCATCACAACTCGAGTTCCGTTAGCAAATCCGGCAGAGCGTGATCGCATTAACGCAATGAACGCAATGATCTGCGATTCAAAGGGACGCAGAAAAGTATTGGTCAATCCAATCAAATGCCCCAAGTTAGTGCGCGATCTCGAGCAGGTTTCTTTTAAGCCCGGGACAACCATGATCGATAAGACGCGGGATATTTCTTTAACGCATCCATCGGACGGCTTTGGGTACATGATTGAACGTGAATTTTCATTGAACAAGGCAAGGGCCGAGATTCTTAAATATTAAAATGGAAACGCCAAATGATAAATCGTATGGTCAAGAGGATTCAGAGTTTGCTTGGGACGAAGCAAGCGTTCTAATTTAATTTTTCATGCGACTAAAAAATCATATTATTTACAAAGGCGAAGCAATACCGTTAATAAGAATCAATCTATCGGAGGCAATATGGACGCAACCCAAAAGAACAAGATCGCGCAGCGCGAAATCATACGTTCCAAAATCCGTCAAGGCATGAAGTCAAGCCAAATTGTTGCAGAGGGATTTGAGTCAGAAATGGTTCGCGATGTTAAAGCAGAGGAAAACAATTTGCGCGATAAGAATGCCCGGCAGGAAGAAAAAGACTTACAAAAGAGATCACAGGAAGCAAAGCGCGATCGTCAATATCGTCAGATGATGATAGATTTAGGTCAGGATCCCGATAAAATCGTTGAAAACGATCAGGGCGCGCAGACAACCGTTGGCGCACCCGCAGCCGAAATTAAAACAGGTTCAAAGTTACAGCCAAGAAAATACGGCAAATAAAGCGAGGCCCGTTAAATGGATCAAAAACTTAATTTGAAAGATTTGATTGAAACGCCTCATTGGATCCAACGGCGTTATCATGGTTATTGGGAATTTCTTTTGCAGAGTTACGAAGGCGGGATTGATTATTCAAACTCCCGCGTTTTGCATCAACAGCAATATGGCGCGCCGTTCGATTCGATGTGGAATTTATACGTCAACGGTCAGGCACAAAATACGCAAATCATTTACGGCAATTTATTCATGCACCCTAAAGAGCGCGCCGATGATTATAACAAGCGCGTTGGCATGAGTTATTATTACAATTTCTGCGCTCCGATCATTGATATTTATTCAGATCATCTTTTTAAGCAAGCAGTTGTTGAAGATTGGGGATCCATCGAATCAACGATCTTGCAGGTAACAGATGATATTGATCGCATGGGAACTTGCATTCAGGATTTCCGCAAAATGATCGCAGATTCAGCGCAAGTTTATGGACATTGCTTTGTCATTGTGGATAGTCCAAATATATCCAAGACAAAGCCAATCGTTACGCGCTTGGATCAGATCGAGAATCGCGCATTTCCTTACCTCACAATTTTTTCACCGCAAAACATTTTGAATTGGGCCTTGGATGAATTTGGTTTTCCATATTGGGTTTTAGTTCGTGAATGCTCGGATGCAAACGATGATCCTTTGCAGTTCGATCGGGATGTTAATGAGAAAGTCCAATATCGTCTTTGGACTCGCACAGATTGGACTTTGTACGATAAGGATTACAACCAACTTGAGTATGGCGTTCATGGCCTTGGTCAAGTTCCCATCGTTTGCATTTATGACAAGAAAAGCAAACGTCAACGCAATTTCTTAGGTATCTCACAGATCGCAGACATTGCTTTTATTGCCCGGGATATTTATAACTCGTCAAGCGAGTTAAGACAGATCTTGCGGGATCAGACGTTCGCTTTCTTGGCCCTACAGGGCAACAGCGATGCCTACGCAGGGCTTGATCTTGGTACTGGTAAGGGATTGCTATACCCGGAAGGAATGAACAAGCCAGAATACGTTTCTCCGCCATCAAGCAACGCAACAACTTACTTCGATCATATCGATCGCCAAATCATTAAGATCTTTCAGTTGGCAAAGATCGATGCCGGGGCAAGTGTCAGCGGATCCGCGAAATCATTGCCCGCAGGTGGCGCAACTGTTGATACTCAAAGCGGTGTATCAAAGGCGTGGTCATTTAATCAAACCAACTCATCTTTATCAACCAAGGCTTCCAATTTTGAAGAAGGCGAATTGCGGATCTGGCAGTTGTTTGCAGCTTGGGAAGGTAAGGAGTTTGACGGCAGTATTCAATATCCAAACGAGTTTTCCATATCCGACATTATGGACGACATTACAGAAGCCGAAGCCGAAGCAACTTTGGGCATGGGTGAAACATTTATGATCGATGTTAAGTCAGCGATCGTTAAGAAGAAATTCCCTCGCGCAAGCGATGAAGATATTCAAACCATGATTGATGAAATAACAGTATTGGAAAAAAAGAACACGCAAAAATCCAATGCTCCGCAGCAAGGTTTGGCGAATAGTTTCGCTCAAAAGATGAAGCAAATGGTAGCAGGTGGGCCGTATGAGTTACAGCCACAAGGGGCAGGCGCAACGGGCGCAGGCCAAAATACCGGGAAAGCCGGGGGTCAAAATCAAGGGGGTAAGTAATGAGTAAAATTCAAATCGCTTTAGCATTATTCACAACGGGAATCATAGGGCATTTAATTATGCGTAAAAGCATGGACATTGGCAACATGATCCGCGCTTTATTGTTTAACCAAAGAGGTGAAGGCGAAGCTGCCGGGGCTGTTAAATTTACGGCAGAGCAACAAGCCTTCTTTGATAAAACTCTCGATGCCCGCGTTGGCGAAATCAAAGCGAAGTATGAACCTGCTTTAAAAGAGATCGATGATCTGAAAAAGTTTAAAACAGATTTTGAAAAATCTCAAGAACAAGGCAAGCAGGAAGAATTGGTTAAACAAAAAAAGTATGAAGAAGCCGAGGGGAATCTTAAAAAGCAGATCAACGATTTTTCAACAAAATTAAGCGCAAAGGATTTGGAGATTAATAATTTGCGCATTGAACACGCCTTAACAAATGAGATCAGCAAGCAAGGTGGTTTCAATGAAGAAGTTTTGGCAATGATTAAAGGTCAGGCCAAATTGAATGCAGCCGGGCAAGTTGTTATTCCCGGAAAAGATGCCAACGGTGTTGATATTGAAATGCCCGTTGAGGCAGGAATAAAGAAGTTCTTAACCGATCGGCCTCATCTTGTTAAAGCAAGTTTCAAGGGTGGCGCAGGTTCGGGGGGTGAAGGAACCGGGGCA
>JGI24891J29808_1000337_pt1 | contig 36729 bp, 28 predicted proteins | sample FreactcultuFSWF8_FD_29808 | JGI IMG/M metagenome (IMG submission 29808) | reverse complement strand
GGGCATCCCGTCCGCTCTGCCATACATAAGCAGTTGAACGGCAGATTAGTACTACGGTGGGTGACCACGTGGGAATCCCTGCTGCTGTACGTTTTGCATCTCCCTTTTTGACCATCAACGATTCTGCCTAGTTCCTCTAGAATTACAGTCGAATCTCGGGAGGAGCGCAATTTTTCGAGAATCATGTTGGCTGTATCGGCTTATGGACAGCGCCTCATTCCATTTCGGGAGACATGCAGCAGTGACGCTCGAACTGCATGGGATTGGGCTTCGCATGTCGCTGGCTCTTTCCCCCTGTGCTGACACTGAGTTTTATTCAAGGAAGTTGACGGCGACCACTTTGCATCCCAAATCAGACAACAGCCAATATGTCCTTGATTTTCGCCGAGTCAGAGACCACATCCTTGACGCTTGTCGACTTTGATGACACGACACCTGGAGACTATCCCGTCATCGGCACAGTCGGCGAAGCAATCGAAGCCTCGAAGACCCGTGCAAGAAGTGGAAAGTATCTGAGCTCTCTTTCGGAGCTGGTCACACTGTTGGCAGAGCTTGGTGCTAACGGTCCATCTCACTTACAAAACGTGAATATCAGCGACATCGGGATACAAGTTGGACATGGAACTCAATTTGATGTCTTCCGCCAAGTTGATCATGGTCCTGGACATTCTCTCCAGAACGTGGTTTACAAACGAGTCAAACTGAGGCCCAAGCGGACCGACAGCGACTATGCTGTGGGTCGTAAGTACCGAGGGACACTTCGATACTTGCAACTTGAAGTCATCAGTTTGTGCCATCCTCGTTTGCGAAATCACCGGAACATAGTAAAGCTGCTATCATGGGCTTGTAATAGCATGCCATAATTCAAAACATACCGATCCAACTGACTAAAGTGCAGACGACTATCCTGACCGTAAAACTCCAATCCCCGTTCTGGTCATGGAGGCAGCTCTGTTCCCGCTCTCGGAAATGTTAAAAGATTTACAACATCACCTAGACACCTTGATAGCTGTCAGCCACTGGGACGTTCGGCACCACATAGCTCTCGATGTTGCTGCAGGGGTGGAAGCTTTGCATAGCTCAGAGATCATTCACGGCGACATCAAGCCAGCCAACGTTCTCGTATTCCGACAAGACAACCCGAGTGTTCCTTTCCTCGCGAAGCTTAGCGACTTTGGTGTATGCATCGATATGTCTGATCACAAGATTAGTGCACGAGACTATTACGGCACACCGAAATGGGTTGGGCCCGAAGCCATAGACCATGACCTTGCTTGTGACGATACTCTTTTTGGGCCATTTCACGCGCACCACCTCAAGCAGTTTGACTCTTTCAGTTACGGAATGCTACTTCTGGCGTTGTTTGTGACGCCGGGTGGCGTCGCTACCAAACTTGGTCTAGACCGAGAGAATCTCAAAGAAGAAAATATTCGGTCCTGTACTCGGCTCTTATTGAGGGATGCAGGATCCCTTCCGGCTGATATCAGTCACACACTGGACAAGGCTCTGCATTCGCTACTCCGAATGCGGCCCTGCGATCGAGCCCTGCCCACGATCGCACTCCTCCCTCGGCTCGAGCCCCCACCTCGATCATTGCGCAAATCGGAAACTGATTTCTTCCAGCCAGACAAGTAAATCTCGAGTGTTTGATATCTCTTATCCCTAAGCCTCCGACATGATAGGTGAGAGAACTGGCTTGGCCATAGAAGCACCACTAAGCCATCTTCCTGGATGGCCATACATGAGCAGATAGACTGCCACGATCATTGGTGCAAATTCGAGGCAGCCAAAGTAAACTTCATGCGAGGACAAATTCTGCAGCAACCCCTCTGCCGTCTCTGCCAACCTGAAGCATGTCCTCAGATAAACTGCCAGGGCAGCCACGAAAACACTGGCAGTGAAAGCTGGACTGACTTTTCTGGGGCTAGATCGAGCTTTCAGAAGGATCCAGATGAACACAATCAGAAAGACAGCGAACGAGAAGACCTGGAAAGCGAGACCGGCGAGCAGGATGTGGTTGTATGTTTCCTGGTTGCCATTGCCATTGGAGTAGGATGTGCCAACCAGAGCGGCACCAGCGACTTGAAGAAGGGTAGCCACAACATCGCAGCCTACGAAGCCCCACAAGATGAGTTTAGGCGACAAAGGAGCGTATTCTCGACCGTAGAAATTGGTCAATGTGGAAGCGATTGTGTAGATGGATGCGCTGAAGAGGACTGGAGCGACGACGATACAGAAGTACTAGACAGCGTTTGTCAGTGACTGTGATACAACAATGCGTCTTCCATGGGAATATTTACCTGGGCGACGAAGTATGCCACTGCGTAGGGATCTTTTACATTGGACAGAATACGGAAGATGTAACCGATTATCTCCATTGCTGTGCCCACGGCTATGGGTATGAAATACCACGTGCGGTATCTCGACAGCAAAAAGACATGTCCAGCAAATCCTAGACCGAAAAGGACTATGGCGATTATGGACAGGACGAGTGATGGAACATATCTGATAGAAATGATGTCAGCGGACGAAACAGTACCGCTGTCTGTTTATCGCGCAATACTAACCCATAGATGATGATTGAAGAGTCCTTCATAGTATCGAAACATGTCCACTTTGGATTATGATGCTTCGGATGAGGATTGATCGGGCTCGTCAGCACCTTTTGTCACTTTCATCCTATACCGTTTTGTCGGGCCAAGCAAACAATCAAAGCCCGCTCGTCATCAAGCTTTTTCTGTATACGCACCCACTCTGGGAAATTCGAGCAGTTTCCACTGCCACCTTGATTATTTGGAGACCTTTGCGAGATTGACAAGTATAGTCAGCGGTCCTCACATCGGTTGAGGTTTAAGACAGTCACGGTTGTCAACTTTGGCTTCTACATGTCGCGTAGAATCGATTCACCTGGAGAAACGTCGGACACTCAACGACATTGACGCGATACCTAATGTGCTTCGCAATGGTGTAGTCTCTGGCGTAGAGAGTCCTATCACACGTGGAAAATACTACGAGCGGGACTGAAGTCCGCCGCATAATGAAACGTCGTCGGTCAAGAGCCGCGACCCCGGCAGCGACGAAGCACAGCTCTGAGTTAAAGGCGCTTCCCTTGCCCTTGTCGTCCACTTTCCTTAAGGAGTTACTGCAATGTGATCTTCAGTCGCTCCCCTCGCTCCTTCCGGTTGATCAGATCTATGCTCGAGTCGCGTTCCGACCGTCCGGTTAATCGTCTTCGAGAAGCCATCGAACGTTACAATTAACAGCCATACATTTCCTACAATGCGGTATATCATGCTCAGGTCCTCCTGGTCCTTCTTCTTGGTTTCTTCCCCTCAATTCATCGTGATGGCTTGCCCTATACAAGCGGCTCACGTCTATACCGCAAAGCCAACGGTCTGACGTAGCAAAAGCGAAATCCACTGCAACAAGCTTCCCGGAGACCATCGGAGACCATGCATGACAACATGCAAATCGGACATCAGCTCACAAATATGTAGTTCGCGTCGCGACGCAGTCTGTGTTCCCTGTTTTTCATTACAAAGCATCACCATGAGAATCATCACATCTGGCCTTGCGTTTAGCACGCATTTTCTTCTGACCCAAGCAGCACCACTTTTAGCCAACAACTTCGGCAGACCAGCTCAGAATGCAACATTCGACTATGTGGTTGTAGGAGGTGGTACTGGTGGTCTAGCGATTGCCTATCGTCTGGCCGAAGCCAACCACGCTGTTGCTGTTATTGAAGCAGGCGGCTTCTACGAAGTCGAGAATGGCAACACATCGGTGGTGCCAGCATATAATCAAGACTACAACGAGATCACATCAGACTCTCAATGGAATGCACCATTGGTTGATTGGGGTTTCTTGACAACACCTCAAGCTGGTGCTCAAGGGCAGAGGCTTCATTATGGACGAGGCAAAATGCTTGGTGGCTGGTGAGTGGCTTTCAAGTTACGAAAGCGGAATACGCTGACAGATTGGAAGCTCTGCAGAAAACGCCATGAACTATAACAGACCTACCATTGGTTTTCTCCAAGCTTGGTCAGACAGTGTAAATGATTCAAGCTATCTCAGGGACAACTTCTTGCCGCATTACCAGACCTCGATCAAGTACACCAACCCCGATCAGACCTTCCGGGCAATGAACGCGTCCGTACCCTTGATCACCAGCGAGAACGGCACTGGACCATTGCAAGTCTCTTTCCCGCACTGGGCAACCCCAATCGCGTCGTGGGCAAAGCAGGGTCTAGCAGAGATTGGTGTTGGGGAACTGCACGAGTTAATCAACGGTGACCTGACCGGAGCGCAATTCAGCACCCTCACGCTCAATCCGAGAGACCAAACCCGTAGTTCGTCACAAACCTCATTCTTGGACACCGCGATGCGTAGGAGAATGACAAACTTGAAGGTCTACACCCACACTTTAGCGAAGGTCTACACCCACACTTTAGCGAAACAAGTCTTGTTCGACCAGAACAAGACCGCTGCTGGTGTCTTGGTAGAGAGTGGTCCTTCGCCTGAGCCTTTCATCCTTAGTGCAAAGAAAGAGGTTATCCTCTCTGCAGGCGCTTTCCAATCACCTCAGTTGCTTATGGTCTCTGGTATTGGTCCAGCTAAGGAGCTGCAAAAATTCAACATCTCCGTCGTAGCAGACCGACCTGGTGTAGGTCAAGATATGTGGGACCATGTGGTTCTCAGCGTCGGTCAACAGGTCAATGTCGAGACCTATGGCAGTCTCATGAACCCAGCAGCTGCAGTCAAAGCTAAGAACGACTATATAAGCCCTAACCACACCGGGATCCTGACAAACGATCAGTCTGATTTCTTGGGCTGGGAAAAACTCCCATCCAATTCACGATCGACCTTCACGAACTCAACGATAACCGATCTTGCAACGTTCCCTTCTGACTGGCCAGAGATTGAGTACGAAATTTCCTCCGCGCCCTTCGGAACATCGTCATTCTCTACACCAGAGAACGTGATAGATGTCGGCTACATCCAGCCAGTCCTCCTCACACCTCTATCTCGCGGTAACATCACTCTAGCTAGCGCAGACATGTCTGACGCTCCTCTCATCAATCCAAACTGGCTCACTCATCCTACCGATCAACAAGTTGCAATCGCTGCTTTCAAACGCGCGCGCCAGTTCTTCAACACCTCCGCCATTGCACCCATCTTGATTGGAGAAGAATCACTCCCTGGTCGACAGGATCTATCGTTTAATTCTTCAGATGAGGAAATCTTGAGCTACTTGCAGGCGAACATTGGATTCAATTGGCATGCCAGTTGCACTTGCAAGATGGGTAAGAGAGATGACGGCATGGCGGTTGTGGATTCGAGGGCGAAGGTCATTGGCGTGGAGAGATTGAGAGTGGTCGATGCTAGTGCTTTCCCATTCTTGCCGCCTGGTCATCCTCAGGCTACCATTTATGCATTGGCGGAGAAGATTGCCGGTGATATTCTGGCAGGTAGATAAGACATGAGTCGCGTAATTGTAGAACATGTGAAGTGGCCAACGACATGACACGATTGGTGTGAGCATCCTTCTTCGAGCCCTTCACATGTGAATTTGAGATTTGAATGTCATATATCAGGCATTTCGCCAAACTCTCACCGGACCAATCATGCGAGATTTGCCTGTGTCGATTGCTACACTTTGGTGTAGTGGTTGGATGCGCCCGTGATGATTGATTGGTCCGGCCTCTATCTTCTTTTTGCCAAAAGTCTCGAGTTCAACTCACACGGTGGGCGAACTTTTTGCTGTTATTCTGCCGTTATATCTGTCTATGTTCCTTCGTTAGATTCTAAGCAAACCAGATTGTTACATACAAAGAGAGCGGAGCTTGATGGATGTCCGTTTGATGGATGTCTGATTGGATGACATCTGTTACTCCCTCTTTCCGTTTTTGATCGTAAACTAGGTAGACATCTCAGGCCGGAAGGTAGTGTGGTGATCCGCTGCTTCTGCATATATACAGCTCATGGCTCACTCTCTTCATCGCGTCTGCCTTCTGTGAACCCAGCAGGTTCTCTTCTACTCCGGTCGACCTTCAGATCAAAGATATCAAGCCTCTGATAACCACCAACGACATCATGATACTGTTTGCCCTCCACGCACTCCGTGACATCCAGATCCGCATACAAGATGTCCTTTCTGTCTTGCAAATACTCCGTCTCTTGCTTCTTCCCATCAGCATCAACAGTGAACCCAGGCATCAACATGCCAGTGGGATCCAAAAACATCGTGGCCGCCCTCTGAGAAAGCTGTAATGTCTGTCTCACACTAGCTTCATTGCTCGCCCCTTGAGCAACAATATCAATAGCTTGCTCATCCAAAAACGCAGCATTGATGATGCCGAAACATTTGGCTTCGAAGCAATGAGCAGCAGCTCTCGTCCTGTTGGCAGCGACATTATCATAATTTCTCGCTTTGCCCGTAATGTTATCCGCCTGTAACACTCTAGTCGGCCACACAGCAGGCCAAGTAGATATATGTATCTGTTCCCCCTGCGCCATCAACGCAAACCTCGCCAACGGATTAGTATTCTCTCCACAAATCAATCCTCCAATCTTGCCGAATTCCGTGTCTACAACTTTCAACCCATATCCATCCCCAGGACTCCAGGTAAGTTTTTCGAAAAATGTAGGCTGGAGTTTTCTATGATGGTTCAGAATATCTCCGTTGCTCCCGATCAACACGTTTGAATTCCACAAAGTGGCACTGCTGTATCTCGCTTTTTCGGAAATGCCTATGCTTATCATAGTGTTGCATTTTTGAGCCGTGGTGCGAAGGCCATCGATTTCCGGGCCGTCGATGTAGATGGATTGATCTACCATTCGTTTGAACAGATCATGGTTTTCTGTTGGTGCGCGGATGGCACTCCAGATTGGAAAGGCGGATATGTATGTTTCTGGGAAGATTACCAGGTTGGCCTTGTTGGAGGTTGCCTTTTGGATCAAGGTGGTTGCCTTTTGGGTTGTTTTGGAGGCGGAGAGGAAGATTGGGGAGGCGTGGCAGGCTGCTGCTCGGAGGACTTTGGTGGTCATGGGTGAGGACGATGGGTATTGATCAAATAGACAGATGCTTTTCGATTGATGGATAATACGGGATTGGCGGTGGTGATGGATGAAAGATCGACTGGAGAATTTGGTGCAATGCTATAAGCACATCTATTTCTGAAGGTAGTTTTGAAGGATCGTTCTTGCCTTCTATCTCGATGTTATACTGGATGGTCATGAGCTTGGAGTAAACATGTGCGGGTAGAGCGGGTATAACGGATGACCTCGGTCACCAGAGCGGGGAAGGAGCGAGCTCAGTATGCCATGTCAACACGACATCAAAATTTGTGGAAGTGTGTTGATAAATATAATGACGCGGCCGTGAAGCATTCTCATCTTCAATTAGTGATAGATACAAAAAAATAAACAGATAAGTTAGAGACTTCTTTTCTTGACGAGAGTTACATTTACTCGCCCTTGTATCCCTCAACGAGAACAACGGGACCAGTGTAAGTCTTTCTGGCTCTGAATACCCAGTCGATAACAGCGATGACTAGAATGACCATGAACATGAGTACCGACCAGTTGAAGTCGGCGGCAGCATGGGAGGTGGTCTGAGGCCAGAACATCCAGAAGAACACAAAGCCGGAGTAGACGACAGCGAATGTGTTGATAGGAATACCCCAGCGGCCGAGAGACCATCTGCACTTGGGCAGAGAGTCGGGGTTGGTAAGACGGCGGTACAAGACACAGCCAATACTGACGACGTAGGTGATCATCAAAGAAGTAAGGTTGAGCGAGACGATGGCGTTGAAAGCAGCATCAGATCCAATGTTGATGAGTGAGAGAAGGATGGTGAACATGCAAGTAACGGCGACCGCATTGTTAGGGACCTCACGCTTAGGGTCAACCTTAGCGATCCAGTCGCTGAAAGGCAGGCCTCGGTCGCGAGCAAAGGACCAGGTTTGGCGAGAGGTCGACACGTTGTAAGAGAGAGTACCGGCGTAGATGAGGATGACGACGATGGCAGAGAGAACGTTGAAGGCGGGCATCGAGAACGCCTGTGTAAAGACGTACATGTAAGGGTAGCCTGATCCGTTGTTGGCATCATCAATGGCTCCGGAAAGATCGACAACGCTGAACATGTAGGTGATGAGGAAAACAAGACCGAGTGCACCGTTCAGGAAGTATGACCAGATCATAGCTCTAGGCACGTTTCTTCCGGCATCCTTGACCTCTGCAAAGATGGTTAGCAATGGAACCGTACAGATTCAGACACAATATATCTTACCCTCAGAAACGTGAGCAGCTGCATCGGAACAGATACAAGCATAGACGGCCGAGACCTGACCGACCATGAGGGAGAGACCCATGCTACTCCAGCCTCCAGAGTTGGTGAAGGTGCCGAAGACATCAGAAGCAGTATTTCTAGGCGCAAGGACCCAGATCATAACAATGATGACCAGGAAGCCAAGGACGTGAACAATCATCATTATGTTCTGGAAGACAGGCATCGCTCTAGATCCCCAGATGTTGGTGGCCCAGACCACAAGGGTGATACCAATGACCAGAAGAGTGCCCTGCCAGTTGGCGTAGCCATAGTTGGGATCCTTCTCGTAGATCAGGGACTGAATCAAGGTTCCGACCAGGTAAGGTCCCGATGCGGTACCAGCCTGCCAAGAGAGAGTGGACATCCAACCACCAAGGAAACTGAGAATCTTCTGCTGAGATGGGGGTGCGAATTCGGAGATCCCTATTAGGTGAACGTCAGTTGGTATGCTCCATCTTTATATAGCTGGTAATCAGATGGGTCTTACAGTGATATTGACCGCCAGCAGTTGGGCACATGGATGCCATCTCGGCCAGCGAGAAGACGACGAAAGTAAAACCAAAGAAGGTCCAGATGTAAGACCATACCAGACCTGCAAGACCTCCGTTGACCATGCCTGATGTTGTCGCAGTCAGGAGAACCTCCCAGGTTCCTTGGAGAATGATGGTGAAGGCGATAGTCGACATGGTACGGAAGTTTCTTCTCAGTTCCTGCTTCTTGCCCATACGCTTCATCTCCCGCGCGTCGTTACGAGTGAATCCATCATCGTTTTGAGTATTGCGAAGGTGACCATGGTAGTCAAGATCGGCGTCGTCGTCAATGCCATCGAAGCTACGAACTTCTTTCGTTCCCGAGGCGAGTCCAGGCTTGGTGGTAGCCTCAGGCATAACACTGGCCGAAGAGGTGGACGCGATAGTGTGATCCATGGTGTCGTTACTTCCAGGACGCGCTTGAGGAATAGACATTCTTATCAGCCTCAGGAAAAATCAAACGACCAGGGAACTCCACCACTTTTGAAGAACTCGAGAACTAAAGCGATCTACCTTGGCGGGGCGCGAATGCTCTTAAGTTATTGTAAAACGATAGAGGGTCGCTGACGGCCCGTGCAGTATGTATGCGAACCTTGATCGCCCTAATGGCTGGGCAATGTGCGGATGGGGTGTGGACCGTCTGCCGGACGTTGAACTTAGTTAACGTGAACGTCCGGAGGTGAACGAGGTTCAGGCGTCCTCGCTAGAGAGATTATGGTTTTATTTGAAAGCTGATTTTGGTCTCTTATCCAGAGCGGTCAATTGGCGTTTTGGTAGTCAGCTATTGTGAGCTTCTGCCCGAGGAAAGTTATTCCGGTACGTCTCGTGGTGCGCGTGCTGCAAGAGGATTCCACACACACCATGCCGCGCGAAGGATCCGCTTCGTGCATATAGCGCACGGAAGTTGCAGGCCCATGAGACGTCGGCGGCGAAACAATCTCGCTATTTGACTTCGAGATTGGTGGAAGGCACCGAGTAGCTTTTCGAAGTCAAGTATCCACCGTGATATAGACGTCTGGACCTCATATGGCGCGGTTCAATTCAGACCCTTATATTGCAATATATTAAGCGTAAGTGAGCCGAATTGGCCCTGAGGGTCTCAGTGCCGACGGGTAGAATTGCAGCTTCATCAACGTTGATCTCAACCGAGCGGACTCGCCTCTACGATGCAGCAGTCTTACGCACGTTAGCAAGATTCGGCCGATTGACGAGTAAGGAAGGCGGTTCCAAGTGGGAATAGGAAGCGAAAACCGTCGCAAGCAGCCGGCAGAGAAGTTTTCGAGGCGTCGTGGATGAAACTAGAGCCCCTCGTAGGATTTTGAGGCGCATCAAAATTTCCGGGCGATTGGCTAGCCACGAGAGAGTGCAGCATGCAGCCGAGAAAAAGCACGTGGAATCCACCAGCCGAGTCGCAATGGTGGAAAACGGTGTTAGAGGTGGGTTTACGAGTGGTCGTAAGCAAATGGTGAATGGCGATCAATCGTCAACCTGTTTCAACGAATAGAGCAGATATTGCGAGAGTGGCATGAGGTGCAGAGCGGTCAGCTTTGACCACGGATCTGGCCGACGAACCACAGGTGCACAGCTCTTCAGCCTCTTCTGGGGAAGGAGAAAACAACCGGGGAAGGGCACGACCCTGTCCGCCTCCCGGAGCACTTGATATGATAGAGAACACAAGAGCGAGGTCGATCGTGATATAGAAGATTCCATGGCAATGACTAAGTACGAGGACGATAGAGTTGATGTATGAATATAGCATTCGGAAGGATTGGCTTCAGCCCTCAGGATCGAAGGAGCATTTCAGTTTCGCTCGTCGACGAAGACGGTCAAAGCTCCGGATACTTACGAAAAAGGGTCCACTCGATAGAATCACAAGCTTCCACGAGAGTCAACAAAGTCAAGCACCTTCCAAAAGCAGCTATTCGAAATGTTACAGTCAGACGCCGACAACTACTTCCAGACCTCGTGAGCGACAGCAAGATCCGATACGCGCAAAGGAGTCGTCTGCTGAGACCTGGTGACAAAGGGATTCGGTCGCCGAACAGAAGCGCAGACAGGCCAAAGCCGACAACAAGAATGGAAACCCAGTCGCCTTGACCTCGAAGATCCTGGCCATCCACGCCGATGATCAAGATCCGGATGCTGTCTACATTGCCGAAGCCGCAGGCACAGCAAGACGTGTCGTCCTGGAGGTACGCTTCAACCTGCTCCAACGCGCGATGCTATTCTGTACTGACAACGACCAATCAGACTGGCGACAAATCCACCGTCTACACGGGCGCCGCTGCTCCTTTGACATCCATCACCACCCTCAGATCACCATCCGCCGAGCCCATCCTCTTCGCAGCATGCTGGGACAAGACAATCCATTCCTGGAACCTCAAAACCCGCAAGCCCATCCGTCGCTACACCGGCCACTCGGACTTTGTAAAATGCGTCCTCGCAACTGAGATCTCCGGCACCCCCGTACTGCTATCATGCTCAGCAGACTCCAGCATCATAGTGTGGAACGTTGAGACAGGAAGAAAGATTCACACACTCAAGGGCCATGCACGCGCTGTCCTCGACCTTGCACTCGATCCCGCCAAAACCACCAAAGACGAGCTGTTCCTCTTCAGTGCCGACACCGTGCGTGATATTCTTCGCTGGAAGATCACTCTTGACAGTGCTGGTCAGATGTTGGCCGTTCCTCTACGAGTCCACGAGACTTCTGTCAATCGTTTGCGCTTCGAGGACTCGCTGGTCGTGGATGCTGACGATGCCGATGCCGATGCGGATCTCTGGACTGCATCATCGGACAAGACTGCACAAAGACTGGTTCGCTCGCGCGACTGGGCTTCGGATACCACACTCAGCCATCCTGACTTTGTGCGAGATATCGTGATTGACCAGCAAGCTGGATGGGTCATCACTGCATGTCGCGATGAAGAGGTGCGAGTATGGGGTTCTTCTTCTGGCAAGCTGGCTTGTGTCTTCAGCGGCCACTTCAACGAAGTCACTGGTCTTGCTCTGATGCCTCCTGCTCAAGGAAGCAGAGCTAGCCGTGTTGTCAGTGTGAGTATCGATGGTACTCTCAGAGTCTGGACACTCGACCCGGCAGAGATGAAGAAGGCCCAGGAAGAGTACGAGCGTCTACAACAAGGCATCGAAGTCGAGGCAGAGCCCGAGGTCAAGAAAGAAAGCATGCTTACAGCAGAGGAGGAAGCCGAGCTAGCCGAACTGATGGACTCTGATGACGAGTAGATGTTCGAAGTGTAGAAAATTAATCATTGTACAACCGAAACTCGGGCTTCTATCTAAACACGTTCATGACATTCAAAGTTCCTCCTCTTCATCAGCCAGTCCAACCAATCTTCGTTCTGCAAGCGCCGAAATCTTCTCGCCCAGTACATCTCTTTCGAACCTTGCTGCGATTCTGACTGCCGCCTCGAGCATCTTGCCCGATCTGTCTCTCATCAGACTGACCATCTCCAAAGCCTTCATACCTCTCTCTTCGCCCTCCCTGCACTCAGCGGCCAGCAGTTGGAGCAGCACCTTGTCAACTTCGTTCTCACGCTGTGCAGCTTCCGTCTTTTGTGCGTGCGTAGCATTGGTGTTGTTGACCAAATCATCCTGCAGACTCAACAACACCGAATTGCGCACATATTGCTCCTCCAACTTCTGCGCATCGCTCTCTTCGGCTTCATCTTGGTTCTCTTCGTCACGAGCTGTGACTGGTACCTTGAATTCAAAGTCCGACAGCAGCGGGCGAGGGAAGTAAGGGTACTTTTCTCCACCCTTGAGAATGATACAGTGGAATTTATCCATGGCTACTGCGACTGGCCAGTAGATTTCTTCTTTGCGTCCAGAGGCCAGACGATCGAGTTGACTTGTGTCGAGGAGGGGCACCCATTTTGCTTGCCCGGGTGTTCGCCAGTGAAGACATACTAGCAATACACCCTCTGAGTCGTAGATGCAGGGGTCGCCTCTATCTGACCAAAAGACCGATTGCAGTTCTGATTGGTCAGGGAGAGGGATGATATCTTCAGATTGACAGACTTCGTCGCGCTTCACGTTCTCAATCGTGTAGACCAATTTGGCTGTACCGTCGCCGCCGATGGGTCCGTTGCCGATTGTGAGAACGTAGTCGCGCCAGGATGCGCATGCCACGGCTGGAGTGCTCTTCTGTCTGTAAACTCTGAAAGGCAGGCCGTAGAGTGTGTAGACTCTGACATATCCCTTCGATGTTGTGACAACCACGAAACTGGTGCTAAGGCTCAGCGATGTGACTTCCTCTCCCGCAGGCAATTGTGTTCGCCAGTCTGTTCTTGAAGTCCATGTCTCGTGGGGGCGGAAGTACACGAGACTAGGGTGTTGGTCGGAAGATGGGCATGAGAATGCCGCACCGTGCTCTCCCAAACAAGCCTTATCGTAGAGGAAGGGATCTGTGAAATGGAAGTCGCGATGAGCAGCGCGGTCGTAAAATTCGACCGTGACTGTGTGGTGAGTGTCTTGGTCAACTGTCCAGATGAAGCCAGTCAAGTTCAGACAAAGGTAACGACGATTGCCTCTCCAGGGGGTACTACCCGGTTGGAAGGGATCGTGGAGACGAGGCTGCCACCTGGCGCTTCCGTACTGTTGAGGTCGCTTTGATGGAGGGTATTGGACATGTGCTCCAGGTCGTTTACCATTAACATTGACTTGCTCAACATAACCTGCACCGTCGTCGTCCACAATGAAGGGGTCTCCATTCTCTGACAGTCCATCGTCTCCCAGAATGTCGTCGAGCGAGTCGGGAGTTCCAGCTCTGCGCTGAGCACCAGGTCTTGCGCCACCGTTCACCAGAGTCTTTGAAGCACCTTCTGCAGGTTCGTTAAGGAAAGGTGCAGGTACCAGAGTCTTCTGCAGTAAAGATGCGTACCCCTGAGGTACAACTCCAGTATGCATATACAGCTCTCCATCGTTGGTGGTGTACGACAGAAGATTTTCGGTCGGGTGCCATGCAAGAGCCAGAACAGGTTCTCTGTCGCTGTCAAATTTGAGGACGGGTTGCTGCGTCTTTGTGTTCCAAAGAGTGATACTGAGATCTTCACTGGCAGTGGCGAGTAAAGCTCCGTTTGGCGACCAAGATGCAGCAGTAATGTCACCGCGTCCGTCTCCTTGGAAAGTTCGTTGGTTAGACCAGTCGCTCCTCGAAACTACTTGGATGGTCTTGGTAGGCGTAGGTGCAGCGATTGCCCTTCCATCGGGATGCCAAATGACTTTTGAGCTTGCCTGAGAATCAGTCTCCATGATTTTGATCAGGCCGTCCAGTCGCTTGACCAGTTTCGGTTCTTCGGAGCTCAAGGAATAGACATAGACCATGCCGTCAGAGCAAGAAACGGCCAAAGTAGATCCACTGTGATCCCATGAAACGTGCTTGACGGGCCGTGATTGATCTCTGAGATATGTGACCCGGGTCATATCATAGGTGTTGACTATCTTTACAACAAGCTCACTATCATGGGAATCAGTACGTGATTTGGACGATCGGTTGCTCAAACCTACTCCGAAGCTACGGCAGCCCACAACCCATCGGGTGATATTGAGATATCCCGGATCGGTAAAGTGCATCGGACGAGCACCTCTTCAAGGAGATGGGTGGATAAGGAGTATCTGCATACACTGCCATCCTCGGAACCAGTCAAGAAGAATTCATTGGTTGCAGCGACTGCTGTATGAGAATCCTGGACGACATCGATGTTTACTGGCTCTGCATCGGAACCAGTAGTGAAGACGCGAATAACATTGTTCAGTCCGACTGTGATCAACCTGCTGCCGTTTGGGGTATATGCTAAATAGGTCGGTCCAGGGGCGTCTGTAATGAATCAGTAAACACTAGCAAAACATAGAGATACAGAGCGAACATACGAGCCGGTCTAGCACGAGGTTTTGAAGCCATTCTGAATACTTGAAATGCTTCAATCTGAAAGTGATGTGAGACCTTTCCAAATCACAAGATGGACGCGCCGAGAAGTGACGCGAGAAAGGACGCGACGCGGACTTCAATTTCAGACTTACTAAAGAACGTCAGTATCTTGTCCACCAGTACACACTGCGCACGCATGTTGTGAATAAGATAGAAAACGTTCTCTACGGTATGCTCCAAACCGCGGCAACGCCTTGCGCAAACATCTGTGTTTACCATCACTTTCCAAACTTCGAGCTCTCTGCAACCCACAACCACAACCCATCATTTTCAACTCCAACATACCCATCCAAACAACCACAATCATGTCCGACGAGAACAAGACCACTTCCCAGACCGGTGCTCCCATCCTTACCGACGCCGAACACCAGCAGGTCCACGCCCAGCTCCACGGCAAGGGCAAGGGTAAGGCTGTCGAGGACATGGACATGGACGACGACAGCTCTTCTGAGGAGGAGGAACAGGTTGGTCGCATCTCCGAACATTCTGCAGAATAAATTCACTAACACAATTGCGTAGGCCGCTCCCGGTACGAACCACAAACATTCAGTCGCCCTACGCACAGTATACTGACATACAACAGAGGAACACGACGAGGGCGAAGAAGACAACATGGAGGAGATTGACGAGGACAACATCATCTCTGGCGGCAGACGCACCCGCGGCAAGACCATCGACTTCGCTAAGGCTGCCGAGGGCCTTGACGACGACGAAGATGAGGACGAGGACGACGACTTCGAGGACCCTGAGGAGATGAAGCAGTAGATGCTCCTTCTATCGCACCCCAACTGCTGCAATCGGCGCAGCTCGAGAAAAGTTTTCGTCTTAGTCTTTTCACAATCATTACTGCTATGGTCGGCATTGGGTATTGCGCGACTGGGGCACGGCGTCTCGGGTAGGAGGATGGTTAAATGTTTTGCTTTTCAGCATTCGAGGAGTCACGGCGCGTGGCTCTGGCATATGAATGATGGACACCAGCTCATCATCAACGAAACGAACCTTCATGAGCAATAATACCTCCAATGAATACAGACGGACTTCACGTCCAAGTCCTTCTTTCACAAACTCTTACCTTTGTCGATTCTTCTTCATGCACTTGCTAGAACGCGCGGAGTGAAGCGAATCTGATGTCTTTCCACCACGTTGGCCGGACGAGTGAGCTGTCCACGTTGTCTAGCATAACAACACTTGCATGTGACAATGGCCCAATAGGTGCAAACTCAACCGCCTAAATGGGGCCCTTAACGCTCTCATGTTCCGACGGGGATTATGTTCGCAATAAGGCATATCTGCCTAAGAGCCCTCCCGGTATCGGCGGTGCTTTCACTTGTGGTGGTGTGTTTCGCTTCGTTTTTACCAATTCTTTCCAGGGCTAAGCAAGCCATATATGCACCAGTGGCAGCGGCTGGACCATATCCATGCTGTTCCGACTGTTCCCGTTGGCAGGGCTCTTTCCTAAACTCACCGAAGTCTGTCCTTTTTTTCTCCTATGGTTGAGAACTGGACATCGGAAGAAGCAGGACACTGCCATCTATCTGAGTCGAATAGGGAAAATCATGTAGGTTCGGAAGACCTCTAACTCGAGGCAAGAATGAATGGTCTTGCAACGACTCCGGTTCTACTATGTACATGGCACCTCAAAGTAGGTAGCAACCGACGTGTGTTTTAGAGCAGCGATAAGATGGTACGTCAGAATCTCTGACATGTCGCTGTGACTATCCTACCTCCGCCGTGCGGGTCGAGCCAATGAGAAGGCGGACAAAGAAGATGAGCAACACGGCAATCGGCCGGGGAAACCAAACATCCAATAAGATCATTTGCTGACCCAGCCACCGGTACACAATGGCAGCTCAAGGGTCCGGGGAAATTCTTTGTATCGCTGCCGCAAATCAAGCAAATGTGCATGTCATAGAGCATGGTATTGACAGGTAGATGTACAGAGTACTAGCGACAATTGATAGAAGACGAGACTCTGCGTCAAAGTGATGACAAAGATGGAAGTTATGATTGAAAGCTTGGCCGAGCAAGTTGTATTTACTCTTGATGGAAATCTTGTTGAGAAGTCACGACCAGAAATCAATCTTCAAAGACTCCTGCAACAAGACAACAGCATTCTGATCTAGAGACTTCTCTTAGCGATAAGCACCTCGTAAAGTACTACTTCAATATCCTGCCTGAATTACGCGGTTGCCTCCGTCCAGAGAGCGGGAGCATCTGGTTATTACCTTTGCTTGCCAGACTGCGCTAGTAGACTGATCCCCACCTTTGGGCCAATTTACAAAAGCGTGGCAGTCCCTCACCCTCTTCGCCTCGTCTTTACCTCTCGTACGCCTGAACTACGCTCTGCACGCAGACCATCAGAGCATCCTTGGATCAACGTAGGTACGAAGCTTCTTTTTCTCGGCTGCAGTGCGCATCACAGCGTGCAAGACTCTCGCCTCTCATTCGTCGAGACCTCGCCTTATCATATCTGCACCACTTTCTTTTGCCTCCTCCCCGCAATACCGTTCTCCAGTTGGCATACTCCGTGCAGCGGAGACGTGATTAGACGGTCGATCACCTGTGTGCGCATCATCTGAAACACTCTGTTTTTCTCCCTCTCGACCGAGCTTCGACATCTTCTCTTGCCACTACGTCTCCTATTGCCACACTAGCGCATATCTCTACAAGCAATTGAAAGTATTTGGCTGATCATAGTTCATCCAGACGAGCTCGAAAAGATCTCTCTTCGCCCCTAAACGTCCTCGCCTGTCTTTCCCACTCCCAGGTTATCTCGTACTCGGCTCCAGGCCGGAAGAATGGGTCGAGTGTCTTTCGCAGAACCAGCTGAGAACACCATCATCGAGGAAGATGAACCTGTAAACATCTACCCGTATGAGAACACGCCACAGAACAAGTCATGGGCTGGTGCGCTCCCCGTGAAGCAGGGTCTTTACGACCCTGAGCTTGAGAAGGATGCCTGTGGTGTCGGTTTTGCAGCGTAAGTCGTAGCGTGGTTTCGACGGAGAGACTATATGAGCTGACTTTCAATCAGCCACATCAAGGGCAAGGCCAGCCACAAGATTGTTAGCGATGCACGAAACCTTCTCTGCAACATGACACATCGTGGTGCTGTCGGATCAGATGCGCGCGATGGTGATGGTGCAGGTGTCATGACATCTATTCCCCACAAGTTCTTCGTCAAGGAGTTTGGAAAAGAGCAAGGATTCACACTTCCCAAGCAGGGACAATACGCTGCCGGCAATGTTTTCTTCAAGCCTGACACCGAGGTCCTGAAGGAGACGTTGAACACATTCGAGGAGACGGCAGACAGCCTCGATTTGCGAGTTTTGGGATGGCGTGAGGTTCCGCGTGACTCCTCACTGCTTGGTCCTGCAGCCGCCTCTAGAGAACCTATTATCCTTCAGCCCTTCATCGTCCTCAAGTCCGCATACGGTGGTGACAAAGCACCCAAGGAGTCCTTCGAGTCTGAATTTGACGAGCCCTACTTCGAGCGCCAACTCTATGTGCTGCGCAAGCGTGTCACCCACGTTATTGGTCTGCACAACTGGTTCTACCTCTGTTCCTTGAGCAACAAGAACATTGTCTACAAGGGTCAGCTTTCTCCTGTCCAGGTCTACGAATACTACTTCGATCTGGTCAACGTCGACTACGAGGGTCACTTTGCCCTCGTCCACTCCCGTTTCTCCACAAACACTTTCCCTTCATGGGACAGAGCACAGCCCCTCAGATGGGCAGCCCACAATGGAGAGATCAACACCCTGCGCGGAAACAAGAACTGGATGCGCGCGAGAGAGGGTTTGATGAAGTCTGACTTGTTTGGTGACGAGTTGGAAATGCTTCTGCCCATTATCGAGGACGGCGGCTCTGACTCTGCTGCATTCGACAACGTCCTCGAGCTTCTCACTATTAACGGTGTCTTGTCTCTTCCTGAAGCAGTCATGCTGATGGTTCCCGAGGCATGGCAAGGCAACCGTGCTATGGACCCCGCAAAGCAAGCTTTCTACGAATGGGCAGCTTGCATGATGGAGCCCTGGGATGGTCCCGCTCTTTTCACCTTCGCCGACGGCAGGTACTGCGGTGCAAACCTCGACAGAAACGGTCTCCGTCCTTGCAGATACTACATCACAGATGATGATCGTATCGTTTGCGCTTCCGAAGTCGGTACTATTCCTATTGAGCCCGAAAAGATTGTCCAGAAGGGCCGTCTTCAGCCCGGAAAGATGCTTCTGGTCGACACAGTCGCTGGTCGCATTGTCGATGACACCGAATTGAAGCAGACCGTCTCCAAGCGCAAGGACTTCCAGAGCTGGATCAGCAGTCAGCTTATCACGATGCCCTCAATCTACGACAAGCTCTCCGAGAAGGGTGCCAACCTTGGCTTCACCTTGTCCGAGACCAGAGTTCAGGAAGATCCTAGATTGAAGGCCTTCGGCTACTCTCTTGAGCAGGTCAGTCTTTTGCTCGGCCCTATGGCTGCCGACTCTAAGGAAGCTCTCGGATCTATGGGCAACGATGCCCCGCTGGCATGTCTTGCACAGCAGCCTCGTCTTCTCTACGAATACTTCAGGCAGCTCTTCGCACAGGTCACCAACCCTCCCATCGACCCTATCAGAGAAGCTGTCGTCATGTCTCTCGAGGCATACGTTGGACCCCAGGGTAACTTGCTCGAGATGAGCCCCTCTCAGTGCCATCGTCTTCTGCTTCCCTCCCCTTTGCTCTCCATTGAGGAGTTCAACGCTCTGAGCCAAATCTCGCAGCTACACCGTGAGTGGAATGTTCACACCGTCGACATCACCTTCCCCAAGAAGGAGGGAATTCAGGGTTATCTTGATGCTCTTGACCGCATCTGTGACCAGGCCGCTGAGGCTATCGAGAAGAACGATAGAATCATTGTCTTGTCTGATCGCGCAACCTCTGCCGACCGTGTCGCTGTCTCTGCCGTTCTTGCCACTGGTATGGTCCATCACCATCTCGTCCGCAACAAGTGGCGTTCGCAGGTCGCTCTGGTAGTTGAGACTGCCGAGGCCCGTGAAGTTCACCACATGTGTGTCTTGGTCGGTTATGGTGCCGATGCCATCTGCCCCTACTTGGCTATCGAGTGTATCATGAAGATGTCTCGCGAGGGTCTGATTAGAAAGAAGTTGAGCCCTGAGCAGCTTATTGACAACTACAAGCACTCTCTGGATGGTGGTATCCTGAAGGTCATGTCGAAGATGGGTATTTCCACTCTCCAGAGTTACAAGGGTGCTCAGATCTTTGAGGCTCTCGGTATTGATGACTCTGTCGTCGACCGCTGCTTCACTGGTACTGCTACCCGTATCAAGGGTATGACTTTCGAGCTCATTGCCCAGGACGCTTTCGCCCTCCACGAGAAGGGTTTCCCTAGCCGTAACATTTTGGAGATTCCCGGTCTTGCCGAAACTGGTGAATACCATTGGCGTGACGGTGGTGAGCCCCACGTGAACGACCCTACCTCCATTGCCAACATTCAGGATGCTGTTCGCACCAAGAACGACAAGTCTTACGAGGCTTACTCCAGATCTGAATACGAGCAGATCAAGAACTGCACCCTCCGTGGTCTTCTCGACTTCGATTTCGAGGACCGTGCTTCCGTTCCTATCGATCAGGTTGAGCCTTGGACTGAAATCGTCCGCAGATTCGTTACTGGTGCCATGTCTTACGGATCCATCTCGATGGAGTCGCACTCTACCTTGGCTGTTGCCATGAACAGACTTGGTGGTAAGTCCAACACTGGAGAGGGTGGTGAGGACCCCGAGCGCAGCTTGCGCATGGACAACGGCGATACCATGCGCTCTGCCATCAAGCAGATTGCCTCTGGTCGTTTCGGTGTCACTAGTGCTTATCTTGCCGATGCCGATGAGCTCCAGATTAAGATGGCTCAGGGTGCTAAGCCTGGTGAGGGTGGTGAGCTTCCTGGACACAAGGTGTCTGGACCTATCGCTCGCACTCGTCACTCCACTCCTGGTGTCGGTCTAATTTCCCCTCCTCCTCACCACGACATCTACTCTATTGAGGACTTGAAGCAGCTCATCTACGACTTGAAGTGTGCCAACCCCCGTTCGCGTGTTTCCGTCAAGCTTGTCTCGGAGACTGGTGTCGGTATTGTCGCTTCTGGTGTCGCAAAGGCCAGAGCTGACCACATTCTGATCTCTGGTCACGATGGTGGTACTGGTGCTTCCAGATGGACCGGTATCAAGTACGCCGGTCTTCCCTGGGAACTGGGTCTCGCCGAGACTCACCAGACTTTGGTCCTGAACGATCTTCGTGGCCGTGTTATTGTCCAGACTGATGGTCAGCTCCGTACTGGCCGCGATGTTGCTATCGCCTGTTTGTTGGGTGCTGAAGAGTGGGGTTTCGCTACCACTCCACTCATTGCTATGGGTTGTATTATGATGAGAAAGTGTCACTTGTAAGTACGCTGAAGGTCCGAACTCAGCGAGTTGGTATCGCACGATTGACTAGCATTAATGAGACGCGTCCCAAGACGCTGCCTCGTTGATGTCGAACTCAGTTTGTGAACTGGATTGTTGAACGAGTACCGCATTCCAATTTCTCTAGAGGACTTTGCTAATTGTACCTTCACCTTTAGGAACACCTGCCCTGTCGGTATCGCTACCCAGGACCCCGAGCTGAGAAGCAAGTTCAAGGGTACTCCCGAGCACGTTATCAACTTCTTCTACTACGTCGCCAACGAGCTCCGTGCCATTATGGCCAAGCTTGGTTTCCGTACCATCAACGAGATGGTCGGCCGCACCGAAGTCCTGCGTGTCCGTGATGACCTGCGCAACGGAAAGACCGAGAACATCGACCTGTCCTTGATCTTGACCCCCGCCCACACTCTTCGTTCAGGCGTTGCCACCTACAACGTTCGCAAGCAGGACCACAAGCTCCATGTCCGTCTGGACAACAAGCTCATCTCCGAGGCTGAATTGGCACTTGAGAAGGGTCACCCTTGCCGCATTGAGTGCGATGTTGTCAACACTGACCGTGCTCTTGGTGCTTCTCTCTCTTACCAAGTCAGCAAGCGCTACGGCGAGACAGGTCTTCCTACCGACACCATCCACGCCAACATCCGTGGCTCTGCCGGTCAGTCCTTCGGTGCCTTCCTTGCACCTGGTATCACTCTCGAGCTCGAGGGTGACTGCAACGACTACGTTGGTAAGGGTCTTTCGGGCGGTCGCTTGATCGTCTACCCTCCCAGGAACTCGGTCTTCAAGGCCGAAGAGAACGTCATCGTTGGTAACACTTGTCTTTACGGTGCTACCAGCGGTCAGTGCTTCTTCCGTGGTATGGGTGCTGAGCGTTTCGCTGTCAGAAACTCCGGTGCCACTGCCGTCGTTGAGGGTGTCGGTGACCACGGTTGCGAGTACATGACTGGTGGTCGTGTTCTCATTCTCGGACCCACAGGCAGAAACTTTGCTGCCGGTATGTCTGGTGGTATCGCTTATGTCCTTGACATGCAGCGTGACTTCGAGGGCAAGGTCAACCAGGAGATGGTTGAGCTTTCTCCTCTCGAAGACCCTGCTGAGATCGCTTTCGTCCGCGGTCTCATTGAGGACCACCACCACTACACTGGTTCCGAACTTGCTGCCCGTGTCCTTCTCGATTTCTCCCGTGCTCTGCACCGCTTCGTCAAGGTTCTGCCCACCGACTACAAGCGCGTCATGGAAGAGGAGGCCAAGAAGGCTGCCGAGGCTAAGAGAGCTCAATACCCACTCCCCATCATGCCTGGCAATGCTGTCCGTTCTCTTCACGAGGACTCTAAGAAGAAGCAACACGACGCTGAGGACCGTCAGAAGAAGAAGGACGACCTTCTCGATATTGAGGAGAGTGTCCAGGATGGCAAGGCTGAGAAGAAGCGCTCCGCCCTCGTCCTTGACAAGACTCGTGGTTTCATGAAGTACCAGCGTCGCTCTGAGAAGTACCGCAGCTCCAAGACTAGAACTCGCGACTGGCAAGAGCTGTCTCAGCGTCTCAACGAGGACGAACTCAAGTATCAGGCCGCCCGTTGCATGGACTGTGGTGTTCCTTTCTGTCAATCAGACACTGGATGCCCTATCTCCAACATCATCCCCAAATGGAATGAACTTTTATTCCAGGGCCAGTGGCGAGATGCTTTGAACAGACTGCTCATGACCAACAACTTCCCCGAGTTCACTGGTCGTGTCTGCCCTGCTCCTTGCGAGGGTGCTTGTGTTCTTGGCATCAATGAGGACCCTGTCGGCATCAAGTCCATCGAGTGTGCCATCATTGACCGCGGTTTCGAGATGGGCTGGATGGTTCCTTCCCCTCCTCAGGTCCGTAGCGGTAAGACTGTCGCCATTGTTGGTTCCGGTCCTGCCGGTATGGCCTGTGCCGACCAGCTGAACAAAGCTGGCCACAGCGTCACTGTTTACGAGAGAGCCGATCGTGTTGGTGGTCTGCTCATGTACGGTATCCCCAACATGAAGCTTGACAAGAATGTCGTCCAGCGCCGTGTCGACTTCCTGGCCGCTGAGGGTGTCAACTTCGTCACTGGCGTATCTGTTGGCGAGGGTGACGTGTCTCTCGAGTCGCTCAGAGCTGAGCACGATGCCGTTGTTCTCGCCACTGGTGCAACCGTCGCCAGAGACTTGCCCATTCCCGGCCGTAACTTGGAGGGCATTCACTTCGCCATGCAGTTCTTGCACAAGAACACCAAGTCTCTGCTTGATTCTGGTCTTGACGACGGCGAGTACATCTCTGCCAAGGGCAAGCACGTTGTTGTCATTGGTGGTGGTGATACTGGTAACGATTGTATTGGTACCTCCGTCCGTCACGGTGCCAAGTCTGTTGTCAACTTCGAGTTGCTGCCTCAGCCTCCTACTGAGCGTGCTCGTGACAACCCCTGGCCCCAATGGCCCCGCATCTACCGTGTCGACTATGGTCACTCCGAGGTCAAGACTCACATGGGTAAGGACCCCCGTGAGTACTGTATCCTTTCTAAGGAGTTCGTCGATGACGGCAGTGGCAAAGTCAAGGGAATCAACACCGTCCGTGTTGAGTGGACCAAGAGTGCTTCTGGTGGTTGGGACATGAAGCAGGTTGAGGGCAGCGAGGAGTTCTTCCCTGCTGACCTTGTCCTGCTCTCCATGGGTTTCCTCGGCCCTGAGGCTCGTGTTCTCGGCGACGACATCGAGAAGGATGCTCGCAAGAACGTCAAGACTCCTGCTGGCAAGTACAACACCAACCTCCCCGGTGTCTTCGCCGCTGGTGATTGCCGTCGTGGTCAATCTCTGATCGTCTGGGGTATTAACGAGGGTCGTATGGCCGCTCGCGACGTGGACTCCTTCCTTACTGGCATGGGCACACAGCTCCCCATCACCGGAGGTATTGTCAAGCGTGCCCCCTACGAGCTGCTGAACAAGACCAAGGGTGCCCCCCTTGAGCTCGTTTCTGCTGCGTCGTAATAGATTAGAGGGACCGTTCACTAAACGGAGAAGCAAGGAGCGAAGAAAAGGCTGGTTACACATTCATTCATGTCACTTTTGAAAATATACCCATAGCGTCAACGAATAGAGACGCCGGAGAGGAAGCAAGGAATGTGTATGATAAGGAGGTTGTTTTAGGGAGTAGCATCTCAGACGGAAGATGATGATGATCTAACGCTGGGACGGGATAAGAGGTTGCTTTTTTACGATTTGCTCGCAAGCGTTTTGATTTTTCTTGATTTATTCTTGCAGTTCTAAAAATTAAATGTTATCATATGCGATTTTGCTCGAAACCTTCTCCCTTTATTCCTACCCCTCAGGCCTCTCTCGCGCTACTGTGAGATAATGCTGCAGCAATGCATGATGCTTTTGAGGTTCGAACAGTCTTCCGCAGAGACACGGTGTTTGACGCGCTCTCACTGGACATGACTCTGTCTTGGAAATGACTGTGCCTTTCTACAGGCACACACGTGATAGGTCTAGTGCTTGTAGAGGAGGTGTCAATCTTTTGCGTTCGTTCTTTCCCTCGTTTTGCAGCGGGGAAAGACTGCCGTTATGTGCTGCCTTCCAGTCCGTTCCACATCCTCCAACACCAGTGACCTATCACTCGTTCTCCCTTGAAAAAAGTCCGACCATTTGGTTCATCAGCTATGGACTCGAAAACAATATCTTGCCTTGAGGATTTGCCAAATGAAATCGTCGCGAGAGTCTGCGACTGCGCTCCGAAGACAACGCTCATGAACCTTCGCCTCGCGAATCACAGGTTCTCCGGATTCGCCACATCAAGTCTTGCAAGGAAGTACATGTTCAATGTCTCTGTGCTCTTTACTCACCATAGTCTGGAGCTGCTTGGGAAAATCTGCGCACATCCGGTGTTTGGCTCTTCCATTCGGAACCTCCATCTTGTGTGTGGTCGCGTCAGCCCAGAGCATATCCGGGATCTTATCGATTCTTGGAAAGAGATAGGTATAGATCCAGAAGAAGGAGTGGAAGATGTGAGAACAGCAAGACGTAAAATCCAGGAGTGTATGAATCGCTCCAACCGAGAATATCAACTCGGAATGTCAGGTGAAGCTGCTGGGCTGCTCACGAATGCTTTCGAATCGCTTAAAAAGCACAACACTTCTGTGACGCTGGATATTTCAGAACGAGAGATCCCAGAAGATGGAGATACTGTATCTGGCTGCCACGGAGGCCGACAATCGGAGAAGGCCATGCGCTCTAGCCCGAACAAGGCTTTAGCGTCTGCTTTTTTACATTTATGTTACGAGAGAAGAATGGCTTGGCGCGCGTAACTCCCAGATTTGCTCCACGTTTTGGCATTTTTTCTCCAACCTCTCACTTTGCGTGAATTCAATCACTGGTCTTGGAGCCTTCATTTAGTGACTCTTGTTTGTTTTATTTTTTGTCCTGGGCTGTTACTCTATCTCTTTTCAATTGACCAAGTGCGCACCCAGCCAATATGGAAGCTCCCGAATCAAGGGTTTTGATCATAATCACGGGAGGTACGATATGTATGCAACCATCCGAAAATGGTCTTGTGCCAGTAAGTCGTGGCAACTTGTGTGGACCGGGATGTTCAAGTAATGTTTGTGCAGGGCAAAGGGTTCTTGAAAAATGGACTGGCTCCCCGACCCTCGTTCAACGACGGCTCATATCCTGAACCTCTCGAGATTGTGACAGACGGAAAAGGCACTCGCAAGGCCGTGCAGAGCTTGCGCACTCCTCCAAGCACTTACGGTCGGCAGGTCCGATACAGTGTTCTTGAGTTTGAACACTTGCTTGACAGCAGCAGCATTGATGCCGAAGGCTGGGACCAGATCGCAAGAACGGTTGAACGGAACTATCAACTTTACGATGGCTTTGTTGTCCTACACGGAACCGATTCACTGGCTTACACCAGTAGTGCGCTCAGCTTCATGCTTCAAAATCTCGGAAAGCCCGTCATTCTTACTGGATCGCAAGCACCAATGATGCAACTGCAGAACGACGCCCAGGATAACTTGCTGGGAGCCCTTGTCATCGCTGGTCATTTCATGATTCCGGAAGTCTGCTTGTTCTTCAACTTCAAGCTCTTCAGAGGCAATCGCGCCACCAAGGTTTCAGCCGACGACTTCAATGGATTTGCCAGTCCCAACATGCCTCCCCTTGCTACTATCAGCAGTCTGAGGACGAATGTCGATTGGGACCTGGTTTACAGACCGAGAATCGTCAATCCCTTCTGTGTGCATTCAAACTTGGACACTGCCCATGTAGCTTGTCTGCGTGTGTTCCCCGGCATCAAGCCAGAGATGGTCGACCTTTTCCTTCGCACAGACGGACTCAAAGGTCTGGTACTCGAGACTTTTGGCGCCGGAAATACACCCGGAGGACCGGACTCACCGATGACCAGGGTTTTGGCTGACGCCGTCAAGCGCGGAATCGTCATCGTTAACGTCACACAATGTCTCAGTGGAAGTGTCAGCCCACTGTACGCCCCAGCAACCTATCTCGGCCGCGCAGGCGTAGTGTTCGGTCAAGACATGACCACCGAAGCTGCATTGACCAAGCTTTCATATCTGCTCTCGATGCCTGGCTCGACCCCTGAGGATGTGGCCAAACAGATGCACAACTCGCTCAGAGGTGAGCTGACAGAGAGAGGAAGAACGCATTTCCAGCATCCTACTAGCGGCACTTTGACTCCAGAAATCTCGAGTTTGACTGCGCTGGGATACGCCATACAAGACGGAGATGCCTTGAGCGTTAGAGACGTAGTAAGGGGCGAGAACCGTTGGCTTCTCAATGACGTGGACTACTCAGGAAATACACCTGTGGTAAGTTGTGCTCCCACGACCACCGACCCATAGATTCTAGGATGAATAGTGTGGAATATCCGAAGGTCACTAACACAGATACTACAGCATCTTGCCGCGACTGGACCCAATGTTGATGTGCTAAAGGAAATGCTCAATCTTGGTGCTAGCGTCCATCTTCGCAATCGCAATGGCCGCACGCCACTCTTCGTCGCTGCCCATGCTGGTCTTCCTCACCATGTTGAGGCTTTGAGAGAAGCAGGCGCACATTTGCACTCTGACGAGCTGGCCACAGCTAAGATATTCTCCAAGTCAGATCCTCATCCAGATGTCTGGACGCTTGCCGGCGTTGAAGAGCATTGAACACCAGACTTATCGTCCTTGTAAGAAACTAGTCATCGATGTCAGCACATTCGAGACAGCGAACAGGTTGAGCGCGAGGAACTTCTGCAGCTTCTCAGAAAAGACGCGTACGCAAAAAATGATTGTCGGAAGTCATTTGACTCTTTCACCGACGCATCACCGGACTTGAATAAAGATTGGATTTTCGACGGACCAACATTTGAACAGGGCTGGTCTTCGCTTTGGAAAACACGAAAGTCGCGGTCTTGGATCAGGAAAATGCCGCTCGTGTAGTGGCCGATTGGAGAACCAGGACAGGTCTGCATTGGACAGGTCACATCTTCAAGTCTGCAAACAATGATCCCGCAATAGAGCATCTCGGTCAGAGATGAGATGGAAGCGGGACAGAGACGGCCATACTCACACCATTGTGGGTAGTCTAAATATAAAAACTGCCACTAATTAACGGACATAATCATCCTTTCTCTTTGCGATGAGCACCCATGCTATTCTTAGTTGAGTATACTTCTCATCCGCATAAGCGCAATTAGTGGACATTCTTTTCTTGCATATGTCAAGTTATAGACATGTCGTTGCAGGTCGTCAGATGCGTGCATGCGAGCCGTTCGGCGATGCAGGCGGAACCCCGCTTGTTCGTCAACCTCACTTCATCACAACCTCTCTTCTCGGAGTAATCGTCTCCTTTTGCCTGGCGACATAACTCCCGACTATGCGTATACACGTGCTCGATCTTGGAAATCGACTCAAAAGTATTCTCCGTCCACGATGGTCTAGGAAAGCCTTCTGTACAATTCGACAGAAAAAGAGAGGAATAGAAGCCACACCAATTTTAAGCGCCGCCAAATGCTGCCAACACCTGCACTTAATCTACCAGTTCATGGCAGACGACCATCTAGCCCCATCTGCTAGATCTACGAGCTGCATTAAGCTCATCTCACCCAGCGCTTACGGTAAACTCGGCAGCGATAATACCAACACTTGATAGAGTGACCCCAACACGGTACGGGCAAGCAAATTCTCCGGTACCTCCCTCTTTCGTCTTCTGCAGCGTGGTGAGAGGTGTCGCCAGATCTCTGTGTGCAGACGCTTGACGCGTAGTGCAATGCATGGCGGCGCCTCGCAGCATCCTTCCCGTCTTTGACTTGCATGACATTGCATGTATTTGCAGACTGCAGGAAGAGCCAGGTGTAAGTTTAGCAGCTCATCTCTCGTGCGTAACCAACATGTCCAAAAGTATGCATACATGTGAGCGGCAAGATTTCCAGAGATTCGCAGGATATATAACATACCCTTGTGCACCCCCATCTTCGGTTCCAGTTTATCATCAGCGGATATCCAAGCAGCAAGATCTCGACCGAACATTCTTAAATCGGGAGGCAGCACAGCATCGATTGGCTTTTGTCTTTACTTCGGGCCCTGCAGTTTTCGATAATATCACCACATCATTTTGCCTTTTGTTTCTTATCGCTGTTCGACCTATCGACCGCTACATATCCACTATAATGTCTTCAAACATTGCTCGGCTGCTCTTGGCCTTCTTCTTGGCCACGATAACACTGGCCTTGCCTACCCCGAGCACAACTTCAAAGCAGAACAGCGTGCCTCTCAATGGACTCCCAGACCCTGGCGCTCTGTCACTCAAGTACATTACCCTCGGCGTGGGCACACAGAACTACAGCTGCAGTGCTGCTGGTGCCATTCCCACTTCCATCGGCGCAGTCGCAGATCTCTATGATGCCAGCATGCTCATGTCACCCTCAAAGTTATCTTTGATCCCGTCTTTCGCCGCCGTGGCATATAGCACACATACTTGGTTCGACTTGCCGACTCTGGGTCACCATTGGTTCAGTGCCGCAGGTGTGCCAACATTCGACCTCGAGGGCAAGGGTTTTCTGAGTGCCAAGAAGGTTTCCAGTGTACCCGCACCATCAGGTTGCATTGCTTCAAGTATCGACTGGTTGTTCTTGGAAGATGATGGCAGAGGTGTCAGCAGAAACGTGCAAGCGGTCTACAGAGTTGAGACTGCTGGTGGCAACCCACCGGCTACTTGCAGTAAAGCTGGAGTGGTCAAAGTGTCGTACGCAGCTGAGTACTGGTTCTACGGTTGATGAGTTTTGGAAAAGAGTGGGAGTTTCAGGTTTATGGTCGTGTTGATACCAGGTGTGGTTCGTCTTGTTTTGTGCTGGTGGTGGTGGTATCTCTTTTCGTTTTGTATATACCTGGGTCTGAACGACCAAAAGATCGAGTCATCTTCTCACGCCGCATGGTTATTGACAAGAGTCAAACAAAAGTGAAAGCAGATTCTTGGAACATAGTCTCTCTATCAGGACCGAGTATCTCTTCGAGAGGAGAGACCAAACATGACTGGATGTGTTTGACTTTGCAGAAAAGACGGCCGGGGCGATATCGGGACCCGTAGACAAGAATGCATAAAGATGATCCATGCGAAATGTTCAAATTACACATGACGACCAGTGTAATTACTGACTAGTTGACAAATCTAGCAGGGGCGTAGGAATGAGCTGCTTTGCTCTTTCTTTCAAAGCACAATTTTACCTCCTTGTCTCTTTGTGCTAGACAGTCTTGACTACGTAACAAAATGAGATACATTATTTAGAATTAGTAAAGTCACAATATCTATAACAGGCACAAGACAAGGAAAAAACAATTCGAAGGGAAAAAAAGATTTGATTGATTGGTTTTTAATATTGATCAGACATCCAAAGCAAGAGAAAGAACATTTTCCGTGCCTACCTTGAGCACGAAACCTGGGTATTCAACAAACCACCCCAGTGTTAGAAATACAAGAGTTTGTTTGACTCTATGCGTAGTAGTATACCATTTTACCTGTTAGCCATTTACCGAAGATGCTTTTGCGTGTTTACCGGTTAGTCTTAAGAAGAGTTTCAGCTGGGAGACTTACATGAATCTGCGGCAGCGAAGACAATACCAGCGGCGGGCCATGGGGTTGTATTGAACAGGGCCATGACAATAGTCACAAGTGAGACCACTGGCATAGAGAGTAGTAGTGTTGGAGGAGGAGATGCTGGAGTTGGTGTGGCTGCACATTTTGAATGTTGTTGAGGGTTGTTGAGTTGTGTTGTTGTTGTTGTTGTGGGTTTGCTGGTTTGGTGTTGGATGAGATGAGGGATAGTTGAGGGAAGCTATGGTTCTATAAATAGTTATGAAGTCGAAGATGCTGTGTGAGAGTGGACTTCCAGGTGAACAATGATCTTGTCTTGCGAACAAAGAAGCTTGACGGAACAAGGTACAACGTTGAATGAACTGTTGGAGAAGGCTGCTTTGTTCTTTCTCTTGAAGCAAAGAAACGTCGTTCTGTCTCTTTGTGCGTTTTCTACGCACACTTTTGAAGCCGAGAAAAAGGCAAGGACAGAGCCTACCACATTCCTGCCATGTAGAGTATCCTTAGAGGTGCTAGATAGAACAAAGTCTCAAGCCAAAGCCCTCAAAGCAACGAGACATCAGTTTCATTGTTCTCCTGTCACCCCTCTTTGGATGTCAAGATCTCTTCTTTGACTCCCTTTGTCTAATAGAACAACACGTTGTCTCTGAACATGGAGAGTATCTTGCTAACATCTAACATATAACTACCACCATCAACATCTCTTTTCCAATCTCCAACCAAGTCGCAGAAAGTAAGTCACACCCCAACTGACAAGACTAACTTCTGTAGCTAAAACAACCTATCGAAAGGACATTGTGCAGGATTTACTTGGTTATCCGCACTACAATCAAAGCAATGTCTCACCCTCAAGATATCGACCTGCCCGACTACGACTCCGCTTTTGCCGTTCAACAAGCTACAGCCGCTGGCGGCGACACTGACACTGAGATGACTGATGTTTCAGGCTCCTCCTCATCCAGCCCACACAGACCTCTCAGTCCTCTCGACCCCTCAACCCCTCTCTACACCAGAAATCCTCCGCGAAACTGCGACATCCCTGCTGCCCATCTGATCGACCTGACAAAAGAGCTGACCAGAGAGGGCGGCCCCCTTCCAATCGCCGGCCCCTACTTGGACATCGACATCTCTAAAACATTGGCTCTAATGCTCGACAGATTCCAGAACCAAAACCAGCGCTTCTTCCGCCTCAGGTACGCCATCAACTACCTCCACCAAGGCCTCACACCTACCTGCAAATACCCCGGTTGCAAGTCGCGATGCAGAATCGTCGACCACAACCTCGAAACCCTCACTCCCAAAATGCTCCAGCCCGATGGCGCTGCCCACCTCCGTTACATCGTCAGTGACAAAGAGCACGCTGTTTTCCTCAGTGTGTCTTGCAATCACGACGACTGGAAACCCACCTTCGCATGGTCTTCAAAGTCCGTCGGCTTCCGCGCCAACCCCGTTACCTCGACTGTTACCTACGAGCGCTGGGCCACGCGTGAATTCTTCTTCAGCCGCCAGCGTGACACCAACCCCTACCCAGGTATGATCAATGCCCCTATCCTTTCGCGCAAAGACAGACGCAAAACCAAAGGTTGACTGATTGTGGCTATAGTGGTCCTCACTGTAGCCCTGTTAACCGTGCTCCAATTCTTGATCAGTCTCATGTCGTGGACAGTCATTTTGCTAATTGTTTTTGCAGTGTTTCCTCTGTTTATCGCCTGTATTACGCTCTATAGTTGGTGGAATAGACTCAACTCAATATAATGGGACTGGATCCCTCTTTTTTTCTCCTCGAATATTGTGCCTCTGTTTGATAATGTGAACTGTGAAACGTGAAATGCATGTGAACGGAAATGAAAATCGTGAAATTGGTTGCTTTTACTTTTTGTGTCGTCTATGACTCCTCAGCCTTGGGCTGCTCTCCCTCGGGGCCCTTCTCCCTCAAAGCCATCTTCTCGGCCTTCTTTTCGGCGATCTTGAGAGCTTTGCGTTCACCCTTTGTGAGCTTACCGGAAGTGTTTTCTTGCTTCTCCTCGGGCTTCTTCTCGGATACCGCGTCTTCAATCGAAGCAGTAGCGTTGGGGTTACCCTTGAATTCGAGCTTTCTGGGAGTCATGAATTCACGCATGATCTCCTCGGTGACCTTTGAGCGACGCTCCTGGAAGGCCTCGACGAACTTTTGCAATTCTTGGATACAACGCTTCTTGAGCTCGCCGGTGGAGAGAGTGCCCTTGCGGTAGCTCTGCTCAATCTCGATAAGCTCATCGTCGCTCTCGAGGAAGTAAGACAGGTATGCGTAGGCGACATCGACGTCGGGGTTACCGCCGTACTTCTCGTGGTCCTCCTTTGTGGCACCGCCGCCGGAGAAGGCGAAGCGGTTGATCTTCTTCTCGATCTGCTTGGAAGTGTCGGACATGAAGATGGCCGAGTTGGGGTCACTGGCAGACATCTTACCGCCAGATCCTTGCAGAGCAGTCAAGAACTTTGACAGGATGAGGGCGGTCTTGGGAGCAGGGAACTCCATGCGATCACAGTTTTCGCGCAACAGACGGAAGTAGGGCTCCTGATCGATGGCGCAAGGGATGAGAGTGGGGATGGCGGCAATGTGCTTGCGAGGACGGGGCTCCTCGTATGTGGGAGCGCGGAAGTCGCCGGCGCCGAACAGGGTAGGGTAGGAGGAAGCAAAGGCAGCAACACACTGCTTTGCGGCGTATGCGTTGAGCCCGATGTTTGTGCTGCCGTCGAAGCCCATGGCACCTCTGATCTGGTTGTTCGTGAGGAGAGCCTCGAACTCTGTAATGTTCTGGTAGAAGTGGCCGCCCATGTACTCGTAGTCGGTGTAGATGAAGGTCTTCTTCAGGTCGAAGCCCAGAGCGATGATGTCCTTGCAGTTCTGGTGGGCGTACTCGATGAAGTCGCCAAGGGCAGCGCCCTTTGTGATCTTGCCCTGGTTCTTGTTGCGAGTGTAGAGGAACTTCTCGTCGTCGGTCAACATGACGACCAGAGGGACGTCGAAGATGTCCTGCAGCTCCTTGGTGAAGAGGAAGGGGACAGCATGGCCCAAGTGCATGGAACCACTGCTGGGGCCGCGACCGGTGTAAAGGAGGAAGAAGCCGTATTTCTCATAGTAGTCGAGGATCTTGTCGAAGTCGCGGTGGCTGAAGAAGAGCTTGCGGCGCATCAGGCGGTGCGGCGGCTTGCCCGTGACACGCTCGAAGCGGTCCAGATGCTCCTGGGTCAGGGCGGGAGTGTTGAAGCGCTCGCGCAGAGCCTCGTAGTCGATGGCAGTAACGTTTCCATTCTCGTCGACACCTCCGCTGACGTTGTAAGGGTCGATCTGCTGTTCCTTTGCTGCTTGCTTGACCTGCTCGACGGCAGGAGGGGCTCCTACTGCGTCGGCAGTGTGCGGTGCTCCATCGGTTGACGCCATTTTGAATGCTTCGAGAAGGAGTCACCTCTCCACGTCCACCCTCGCGACTTTCTTTCCGTCTCAATAACGGCTATACCCCGCTGGTGGTCTGTGCGCTTTGTTCCTTCCTCCCTCGACCAAGTAATCCCACGATTAGCTGCACATTGTCCACGCATCATCTCAACCCAGGTCTATCCCGCTTGCACAAGGCTGAGTTCGTCTTGTTCCTCGTATGCTCTTTTGTGTTTTCAACAAGCGCAACTCTTTGTCTCCCCTTGTCTGTAACACAGCCACCACTTCCACTCTTCCGTGCCAGATCGCCCTCTTGACGTACGTCAGTCACGTCACATTCGTTTCCCATATCAACCATCAATATGTGCCGTTTTATACCATCCACATAGATCCTATGAGTCGTGACATGTAGACCAAACACCAGTTCGCGCATGCTCATTCCTCCCACAACCTTGCCAAGCACCTTCAATCAATCGATCTTCCATCTTCTCTTTATTATGCCGGCACATCTAGCTTCTTGGAAAGGCCGTCTACCATCTTATCTGAGAGATATTCGCTTCAACTTCTACAGGCTGCACCTTTGCTATTTCGTCTTCACCATTCTCCTATCCTCGATCATTCTTTATGGGAGCACTACCAATGGCAACTCTGACAACGCCCAAAAGGCCTTCAATCTGCGTTATATCGATGCTCTCTTCCTCTCTGCTAGTGCTATGACGAACTCTGGCCTCAATGTTGTGAACTTGGGATCTATCACCGGTTTTCAGCAGGCGGTACTCTTCGTCTTGATTCCTATGGGAAACGTCATGGTTGTTTCCATGTCCACAGTCTACATCAGGAAATACTTCTTCAAAAAGAAGATCAGGCACTTCCTTCAGCACTCCAAAGCAGGACGCCAAGTAGCAAAGGACATCGAGCGAGATAGTCTTCAACACAAGAACGACGGTTCGAGCAGAGTCCCAAACGACCATGCGATGACTGCCGATTTGCGGAACAGAAAGTCTACGAAGAAAGACCGCAGTCCACATCATCTGACACACTATGGAGGATTTCCGTTCCCTTGGGAGAGCCCTAGTATTCGAAACTTCTTCCACAAGCCTTTTCGAAGACTACGTCGCCCTCCTCACGATGAACCACACAACTACCTTTCTTTCAAACCGGCGCTTGACTCGAGAGGACGCTTTCTTTCACTGGACGAACGACAACGTGAAGAACTAGGAGGAGTTGAGTACAAGGCGCTCCACCTTTTGGGCTGGCTTCTTCCAATTTATCTTCTTTTCTGGTTTTGCGTGGGTGTTGTAATACTGGTGCCGTACAGCTATTACCCTCCCCTGGCAGACGTGATAAGAACTTCTCAGCCGGGAAACCTGGAGCCAGGATGGTAGGTCCTTTGTCGCCCAATCCACCTCTCAAACATTGACGAGTATCAGGTGGGCCGCCTTCATAGCCATGTCATCATTCTGCAATTGCGGCTTCAGTCTGCTGGACCAGAACATGATTGGTCGGTCTTCTCTTTAGATGTCCAGCTCGGAAGTGCTAACATACATCCAGCGGTCCGCGGCTATGATTTGACACTCATCGTTACAGGCGCTCTTATCCTTGTTGGCAATCAGCTTTACCCAGTTTTCCTACGGTTCATCATCTGGTGTCTGTTCAAGCTCGTTCCTAAGGATTCCGAACTTCACCATACTTGCGCCTTCCTACTACACCACCCTCGAAGGTGTTTCATTTTGCTGTTTCCTAGCATCAATACATGGTATCTACTGGCTGCCCAATTAGGTATCGACTTCATCCTTTGGGCCTTTTTCGACATCTTGAACATTGGACTTTCCGCCATACAGAGCATGAGTGCGGGCCAGCAGACACTCGTAGGCTTGTTCCAAAGTCTGGGTGTCCGAGTTGGTGGTCTTTATGCTGTCTTGATCAGTGACACTGCACCCGCTGTGCAGATCATGTATTTGGCGGGCATGTACATTTCGGCATTTCCCATCATCATATCTCTTCGACAGACCAACATTTACGAGGAAAGGTCTCTCGGTATCCAGAACAGCAGTGACGAAGACGCGGAGAAGAAGAGCGAGCAGTCGTATCTATCTGAACACGTCAAGAAGCAGTTGGCATACGATCTTTGGTAAGTCAGATGATATGGTCGCTTTGAGTGACGATCGAGGCTAATTAATGCAGGTGGCTCATCCTAGCAATTTGGCTAATTACCATTATCGAGCGTACACAGATCGTCGCTGGAGGCGAGTATTTTTCCCTTTGGGCCATTCTTTTCGAGGTCGTATCTGCATACGGCACGGTTGGCCTCAGCTTGGGAGTACCGTACGACAACTTTTCGTTCAGTGGTACATGGCATACTCTAAGTAAGCTGATCCTCATCTGCGTCATGATTCGAGGGAGACACAGGGGTCTGCCATACGCGATTGACAGGGCGGTTCTGTTACCCGGTGAAGAGTTGATGGAGAAGATGGACAAGGAAGTCAACGGTAGAGGCAGAGATAAGGGAGATGCCCATTGGCAGGAAGAAGAGCAAAGAGTTCGACGCGAGGAAGAGGGCTCTCAAGCGGAACATGAAGAGCGCGGTCAAGATCCCGAGGGACATCAGGTCAAGGGTACAGAAGAAGGTCCTTCATGATTATCTTGTCTAGGCCTTGCATTATCGAAGACGATCCACCACTCCAAACCCATTCACTACGTCGTGAGGTATTTCATCAGAGTGAAGTGACTGCCCAGGTTCTTTGGAGAGTTGAGACGGACAAAGCAGAAGGTCCAGAACAGACCGCAGGACAAAGGAAACAGAAGCATGTGAAGATGGACTGAGGCGGTAAGGATCTGCAGGTATCAGCGAATGTCACGCGTGCGGGGACAGGGTTGCTCGAGTCGGAGGTTTGGTCCGTCCGCGCCGACTGGCCGGGCGCAAAACTGGCATCGTCATGGCTGCTGACCATTTGAGGGGA
>JGI24891J29808_1000334_pt1 | contig 36779 bp, 59 predicted proteins | sample FreactcultuFSWF8_FD_29808 | JGI IMG/M metagenome (IMG submission 29808) | reverse complement strand
GCAGGAAACTTTTGCCGCAACTCGGTGGCCCATACCATAGCGACACCGCACGGCGCTGCAGAATGCCCTTGACCAGCCAGTCCACGCCGGAACGTCCGCGGCCGGCGTCCACGAAGCGCACCGCCGAATAGGTCGAGACGGGAGGCTCTGGCGACCATTCTGCTAAACTATCGACTATCTCAAATAGCTTTGCCGCATCACCGCCAGCCTGGTCGCGCCAATCGGTAACATCGCCGCCATCCGGGCATCCCCTCCAGTGGTCGGGCCAGGATAGAACCTTGACGGATGCCGCGACGTTCTTGAGCGACAGCGCGACCTCGTGCCCGCGCTTACGGCCAGCAGTATCGTTATCGAGAAGTACGACCACATTGGCGTCGCGTAATTCCTCGGCGTGCTCTGGTCGCCAATTACCAGCACCGCCGCTGTTAGTCGTGCAGACCATTCCCCATTCGACTAATGTCTCGCAATCGCGCTCGCCCTCGACACAAAAAATGGTGCGTCGCTCGTTTGGTTCTTGCGCTAACTCCTCGCGCAGCTCAGGCCAGCGGTAGAGCACGTGCGGCACCGCCTCGACCTCGATGCGCTCCGCCCCGGTCCACCGCGCGACGCGCTCCTTGGTCGCGGCGTAGAAGTTGCCGTCGTTCCCGCGCAGGAAAACGCCCTCGCCGAGGCCCCAGACCCAACTCTGCTTGTTTCGGTCCTCGAGCACGGGACCGTAGGGGCGGCGCTGCAGGAAGGACTTCTTGCGCCGGCCGTCATCGCCCAGCCACTCCTGCCGCACCACCTGATAAAGCAGGATGCCGTCAGGAGTCAGATAATCGTAACTCGCCGTTATTTCGCGGGTGTGCGGTCGCTGCGTTTCGACGCGGCCTTCATGCGGCGGCGGCTCAGGGCCTAACGGACCGTTAGCGTGGCCGTTGGCTTTGGGCTTGCTGCCTTTCGGCAGCGGCAACCCGGCGAGCTTGGCCAACGACTCGACTGCTTCTTCAAAGGTACAGCCGGTGGCGAACATCTCGAAGGCGAAGATGTCGCCACCCTTGTCGCCCTTGCCGAAGTCCCGCCAGACGTTCTTGGAGGTGTTGACGCTCAGCGACTCGTCGTCGACCGCCTTGTACTCGGCGCTCCCGGCCTTGCGGAGCTTGTAGCGCCGTTGCACTACGTTGATGACGGGCAGCGCAGCCTTGAGCTCCTCCAGAAAGCGGTCGGGAAAGCGCATTCATGTTTCTTTTTAGACTGCGGGTTCAACAAGTGTTGCCGTCATTTTGTCCAAAAGCGTAGCATTGCCGCTATCGCGTTCGGCTGAGCGTAGATTTTCAACGGCCTGCCGATAATAGGATGGCTTGAGTTCGGCGCCGACAAAACGGCGTCCCATTTCAAGCGCAACATAACCGGCTGTTCCGATGCCGCTGAATGGCGAAAGCACTATATCGCCGGGATTAGTCCATAGATCAATGCAGCGCCGCACCGGCGTCAATTGCAACGGCGAGATATGCCGCTCGTCCTGCTCGTCCCGCGCCATGCGGTGCGAGAGCACTTCCGATTGGGCAATATCCATCCACACAGGTTCGGCATATCGCTGCCAGATGAATATCGACTTGTGATCAGTGAATGTGCGAGCACGGCCGAAATCGTCAGGCTGTTCGCGCCATGACGCGCGCGCTTGTTTGGTTAATTCGGCATCTGTAAAATCGTCGCCATAATAGGTTTCAAACACTCCTCCTATTGGTTCGTCATTCTCGCCAGGCTTTCGCAATGTCACGATACTGTCGCCGACTGCCATGCGACTCATAGCCGAATCTTTTGTTATCTGTTTGTGCAGCAAGCCTAACGCTTTAGTGCGCTGCATCGCTGAGACTGGATCTTTGCGAATAAACACACGTGAATGGTAGATAAATCCGGCGTCTTGGCAAACTCGGATATTCTGGCCCGGAAAATCTCGCATACCGATAAAGCCGTAGCGCGTAATTGATGTCGGCAAATCCATGCAGTGAATGCTGATAAGCCGTCCCGGTTTGAGCGCACGAAATACACCGTCGATCACGAAACGATAGTGATCCCAAAAGACTCGATCATCGCTATTGTTGGATACGTCGCGCGGGCTATCGCTGAAGGTGTAAAGCGAAGCAAACGGCGGCGAAAATATTGAATAATGCACACTGCCTTCCGGCAACCCGCGCATCATATCAATGCAATCAGAATTATATAGCGCCCAGCCTTCGCCTTGCGCTTGATTGAGAACTTTCACATCCATGTTGGCAATTCCATTTTAATTGTTGGATCGTACGGCTCTTTATTAGTGCGGCCTAAAACTTGTTCTTGCATCAGATCGCGCATGTGAACCGCCATCGCGTCTTGCATTTTGTTGAACGCGAGTTCTTTGCGTCGAATGTTCGCGACTATATTGCCTTCGAGTTCAGAGGCAATGAAATATCCTTCGACATCGCGATGTTGACCAAAGCGCCAACAGCGTCGAATTGCTTGATAGATTTGCTCAAAACTGTCGGTCAGTCCGACAAATACCATGCGAGCACAATGTTGCCAGTTCATGCCATGGCCGGCGAGCGAGGGTTTGCTGATTAGAATGGGTGGTCGACCGTGCTTAAAGCCGAGCAATCGTTCGACTTTGATATCGGTAGAATGTCGGCCGGCGACCTGTAATGCGCGCGGTATTGCATCCTCGATAGCATCGGCTTCGCTATTGAGATTGCACCAAATCAGCCAAGGTTCATTCGGCTCACGATTTACGATATCGACGGCTGCGGCAACGCGCGCTTCGACGGTATCGCGCCGCACGCCAATGCGTTCGCTTAAAGTAGAAGCCATGAACGGGAAAAGTTGGCCAGCTATTGGTGCATAACCGGCGGCAACATTTATTTGATGAAGATTGAGCGATGGCAAATCGTACTCCGGGTCGTCAAAACCCAAATCGCGCGGATGACGAACAACAATGGCCCATGATGCAAGCCAGCGCCAGAAATCATTAGCGGCGTGCCGTTTAAGTCGCCAGCCATCCGCTCCAGCACTATCATCGTTCGCTCTTATCGAGCCATCGTGAACAAAAAACATTGAAAGCATTTCTTTGGATGTCATGACGCCAAGAAATTCTGCATGCTGTCCTAATTCAGCATAGTCGTTTGGTGCTGGCGTCGCTGTGCAGCAGAGGCGCCATGGAATCGTTCGGCATGCATCGGTCAGCATAGCGCGCGTCTTGCCATCATGTGATTTAATAATACCGCTTTCATCCAAAACGATAGCAGCAAAATTATCAATTTTGAATTTCTCGAAACGCTCGTAATTCGTGACAACAATATTGCTGCGGATGCGCGAAGGATCGCTAGCATAAGCTACCCCATCGATATTAAATTTAGTCGCTTCTGCGACGGTCTGCTCAGCGACCGCGAGCGGCGTCAATATCAGCACTGGACCATCTTCATGGTCCGCGACTGTTCGCGCCCACGACAACTGTTGTAGCGTTTTCCCTAATCCGGTTCCTTCAAACAATGCAGCGCGCCCGCGACGAAGAGCCCATTTTGTTATCGCGGCTTGAAACGGTTTTAATGACGAAGGAAGATTACGAATATCGCTTAATCCGCTCGATTGGACTGCAAAGCTTTTTTCGCGGAGGAATTGTTGATAACTCTTAATCATCATTCGGTCGATTCTAGTTCTAAGTCTTCCGTTTCCTCCATCGGCGGTTTCATCGTTGGCTTCTGATTGATCTCTGGTATCGGCACCGTGCGGTTCTTCTGCACGATGGCCACGAACTCCTTCTCGTTTGCTTTCAGGAGCTCCAGCGTCGCGGCTATCTTGCGCATTATTTTGCGCCGCCGTTCCATTCCCGGATAAAGCGGCGAGCCTTCCGAGTTGAGCACTTGCTGCCATATATTTGCATCCTCAATTTCTGCTTCCGCGTAGAGAATCATGTCAAGCAAACTGATTTTTTTGCCTTCGCTCATGCAGCATCCTTCGGGCATGGGTATCTTTGCTCAAGGATGGCGATGGTCAGGCTGAACTCATCTTCGCCGATTTCGTATGTTTTCAGAACTACCGGAGGATTCGGGTTCCCTGCTTTCGGTTGTTCGTAATCCAGCGGACGCTTTTCCGCGTATGGACCGCGCATTCCCTTCAACCAAACAAGATGACCGCCGATGCTCATCGCTCGCCTCGAAATAGCGGCGTCATCGCCACAGCCAAGCGCGGATTAAGCCTTGCTGCAGCAAAGAAAAATAAAACGGCAGCGTCAGCTTCGTCTGCGGTTTCTGGCTCGACGCCGAGCAACCTGATTTCATCCATCACCCGCCGCTTGGTTTTTTGCTTGCTCTTGTTGGTCCGCCAGCCGAGCACGGAGTTGCGGGCCTCTTGGACGCTCAAGCCTTCGACTGGTTTGTTGTATTCAGCGCATGTCATTTCGAGAACCCCGATTGCACCTCTAAGAAAAGCTATCGTTGGTTCTTGTGCCCCAATACGCGCCATTACAGCCAATGCCATCGGATTTTCATAAAAAACAGCGTCGCATTTTTCTTGGTCAAAATATTTCCTCAAAAATTTCGCGAACATCAGCAAGCGTTGCGGACGTCCTTCTCCAGCGTCAGATGTGAACCAACTCCAGATGCGCGGCTTGGCACCGACCTCGCCATCCGCGCACCCGACAGTAGTCGCCACATCGAGAGCTAGAATAATTGCCATGCCTTGCCTTTCCAAACCGGACCTTGCCTCAGCTAACCACGCCACGCCGATGCCTCGCCCAACCGGATCAGATTTTGGCTAATAAACTTTCGCCCTCCAATCATGTTCGTTCTGCCATCAAATCCAACGCGCGGGCGAGCGGACCCATCGGAGAGCCGTCCGGATTGCGCTTCAACGCCGCGCGAATGACCGACGCTTTGCATCCGTGCTGTAACGCGAGCGAGATAGCAACGGCACCATCCGCTGCATTGACGTCGGACTCGCTTCCCGATTTCCCGCTGGTGTTTAGAAACAACTCCGCCAATTCGCCGTCATCAAACCGCGCTGCCGACGCGACGTACCGTTGGCTCGCGTGCTCGAATGCAACCGTGATAATTTCGCGCCGGTTGGGAAGTTTGCGGCGCATCATGCGGTTATCGCAACAATATCTGAACTTGTAGGATGAATTGAAACTGACGCTCTCGTAGGACCATTAACGTAAAGATTGGCGGCGCATGATGCCGCCAGTTGATCGCAGTGCGTCAAGACAAGCTTAAAATATCTCGTCTTAGCATCGGCTCGACAGCGATCCATTAAAGCATTCGCATCAAGTGTCCCAAAACGCAACTTGCCTTGGAACTGATGGTCTAGGTTGGTATCGTCAAAAAAACGCATACGCAGATTTTCTGTCGGCAACGGACCAGCACCATGTCTCGTCAAATAAGTGCGCGAAACATAGTAAATGTCTACCTCTGCGATCTTGGCATGCTCGCAAAGTACGCGGACGTTCTTCATGCCGGTATTTGAGCGCGTCAAGTGTGGGAAAAATTCTTTGTTGTCCTGATCCAATAATAGGCCCTGAGCACCCTCGAATATTGGGTCTGGACATTGAGCGATGCCGAGCGGATGAACGCTATCGGCAAACTTTGAGCAACACCGGACAAAATCTGCAATCATTTCATCCGGCTTTTCGATGACTCTGCCCATCCGATAGGTTGCATACTTGGTGCAGATTTCTTTCAGTTTATTTTCCAACGGCACTTCGTTCCACAGATCGCTCATCGTAATTTTGAGTTCATTGATGCCAGAGCGATTGATAGTTTCGTTAACGCCCACGCCGACGCTGCCATGCCGTTTGCTACCGCGGTCCTTCTCCATTTCTTGATTGATTATCATGTCGGCGAAGGTGGTAACGAGACAGTTTGGATGGGCATAAAGGACAGGCGTGACGCCGAGGTGCAAAATATCGCTGGCCTCGTACATAGCGACGATTGGATTGCAGACAAAGAATTGTGAAAGGAAGGTCGGCACGCCGCAAAGCGTGCCGGATCCGAAATGGTGAAATACGTGGCGCTTGCCGTCTGGCGTGACAACGGTGTGCCCTGCCTGTGCGCCACCGTTGAAACGCACCACCATTCCAGCCCCTTCACTCGCGCAAAGATAGTCGGTGACGAGGCCCTTCCCTTCGTCACCAAAATTTGCGCCTATGACGACGCGGGCGCGCATTAGGCCGAATGCCCGATCAGTTTCGGCCCGCGGCCGCGTGGCAAGTCTTTGACGGCTGCGTGTACGATTGCCGATCCGCTGCCCCATCCCTTTGCCGATAGCTCGGCGTCGGCGCCCTCGACCACTTCGATTGCGCTGACGATGGTTTCTGCGAGTTTCTTGTGGTCAGCCAGTCGAATGACGTGTTGCCCAAGCAATGCGGTCCAGCTATCGACTACGCGATTGAGAGCGCGGCGAGCATAGTCGCCTTCCTCGATGACGATATGGAACACATCGTAGAGGCGCTGGGCCGCTTGCAGTACGTCGCGGGTCGATAGATCGGCTTCCATATCGTCGCCGATAAACCGCTTGATTTGGTCTTTGGTGAGCGGCGCCGGCGCTTCCTCGTCGCCAACCGTAAACAGGTAGCCGCGCTTGCCGCGCTTTTCCATGCTGTCATGGACGGTATGGAAGGCAGCAAAATACCAAGGCAGGTTGTAGCTCTCGAAATTGTTTCCGCCGCCGCCGTGTTCAATGTAGATTTGCGTCAGTTGTTCAATGATCCGCTTGTCGGCCTCGAACTGCGAGACTTGCAGCGGTGCGCGGTCGCAATTGGCATCGCCGATCGCCATGAACATGACGTGCGGATCAGAAATTGGCTTGCGTTCAAGAATGCCGGTGAACAACGTCCCGAGTCCTTCGCGGGCCAGAACATCGGCGATAATGCCCATGCTTCCGGTCACATCGATGCCGACGATCAACGGAGTGGAGTTCGGATTGTCGTCGCTATCGCGGGATTCCCTGATCTTTACGCCTAAGGGATTGAGGTTCTTGTGAATCGAACGAGAGGTGTAAATCTCATCCGTGCTTTTGCCGACCGTTGACGAAGTGAAGCTGCGATATGCAGCCGGATCGAAAGTACCTCCACCCATGGTGATCTCCTGTGTTTGACCGGAAAGCCGTCCGGCGCGGAATTGGTTTTCAGTTCGCCGTGGCGCCTTGCTCGATATCGTCCAAGACAACTGGCTCAGCTCGCTTGATACCGCCTTCAATGAGTAACTTCTGGCCTTCGTAAAATCCGGTCATCCATTGCTCGTACTGCGGCGTTTCAGGCGAGTGCGGCGGTTTTCTCGGTTGGCCTTCCATACCCGCTGTCTTACCGTTTTCGAAAGCGCGCTCGACACTCGGCGTCCGATCCGGTTGAGCAAATAAATCCAATTGCGCTCCGAGCGGGTGCCCGATCCACAGCGCCACTTGCAGCCGGTCTGACACTTCGGATTTGACTTTCGCCTCGCCGACAATATCCGCCAGCTGATCCGCGATTTTCATCTGCTTCAAGGTGAAGCCATCGGCTTTCAAATCCGCTTTGACTTCATCCGCTAAATCATCGACCACCGCGCGTTTTGCCCGCCAAGTGTTCCATTTCGTGCGGTGGTGTAAAAATAATTCGCGCCTCTGGTCATCCGTCAACGTCGGCTTATCGCCGCTGTTGTCACCGATGCCGGGCATAGCACCGGGCGCGTCAGGTTTGGTTTTCTTTTTGCGTTCGCGTTTCAATTTCGGCATGTGCTTATCCTTTCACCGCTTTGTTTGATGATAGTTGCCTTGTCGTCACTGAAACAATTTGATGAATCGCCGCCACAAACGGCGTGATGCAGGCCCGTGAAGTTTGCGCTCCGCGCGCTTGGCAGCATCGCCGAATGTATAACCATATCCAGCATTGACGATATCAAACCAGCCGTAGCTTTTAATCTGCGCATTCGTCACATAATCAAACTCGATGTCGTGTGCTCTGAGGTATTGGGCAACAGCACAATTGGTTATGCCGCTGTAGTCGTATTTTTTGCGCGGAGGTTGTTTGGCAAGCCACGCAGAAAAACTTTCAAGCGAATAGATATCCGGTAATGGTTTCTCCCATTTTGGGTCATAGAGCATTTATGCGTCTCCTTCGCGGTTCGGGTGGTTGATAGGAAAGTCTGAAATGGATCCGGCAATAGGGCGCGGGCATACCGCCGGCGAATTGATTCTCGAACGCCACTGGAGCAGCGCAGAACAGGTGCCCGCTAGGACCGTCCGTAATCGGGAAGCGGCAATCGTTGGTGCGTAATTCCAGCAACCCCTTGGGTCCACCCTCGGCGAACGAAACGCAAGCCTCCGGCGGCCTGAGCCACGCTGCGGTAGGTTCTACGGGCGGCCCATCCGCCATCGCCCTGATACGGGCTTCGGCCGCGGCTTTGGCTGCCCGGGCTGCTGTGGCCTTCGCCATCGTGGCGGTTTTCTGCGCCAGCCTCCGCCTAGCCCGCTGCTCCTTGGTCGCTTGCTTGGTCGCGTCCCACGAATTCGGGCTACGCCATCCGGCGCGGTGGATTTTGGCGATTGTGGCATTCCGGGAACAGCCCAATTCGGCACCGATTTCCAAAGCCGAATACCCATCGGCCCATAGCTTTTCGCAGCGTTCCATGCGCTCTTGCGTCCAAAATTTTTCCTTCGTGGTTTTGGCCATGGCTCGGTGGTGGCTCCGGCCGGAAAGTCGAGATTCGAGGTTCCGTGTCGCAAAAACGCTAAACGGGCTTTCGAGCGATGTCAACTGCGGCTGTGAATCCTTCGCCGGTCAGGCGCGCAGCCGTAAGGCGCAGCGCCGCTACCTCTGCCTACAAGCTAGCACCAGCCTAACCTGAGCTTGAGGTTAATACTCAGCCTCAGAGGTATCTCAGACTCTTCTTCTAAAAGCCGCGCAATAAAGCCAAATCTTTAATGATTTCGCGGCGATATCGTATAGTCTGAACTGTAGCGTTACAATTCGCCGAAATTGCCAGAAAAATCGTTGCACAAGGCGAAAACCTTAGTTATATCGCCAAGTTGAATACAACTCGGTACTGCACGGATACAAAATGGACGAATTTCACGTTTACGAACTTATCGACCCGCGTAACGGCTTGGTTTTTTACGTTGGCAGTGGCAGCGAAATCAGAATACTCACTAGTGGAACCGTCTCGCACTCACTCACTCAAGCAAAAAAATTAGCAGTGATTAAGGAGATACTGGCGGCAAGAAAGAAGCCAATTCCGCGCAAGGTATCAAGTCATGCGACCCGCGAACAAGCGCAGGAAGCGGAGGAGCGCCGCATAGAATATTGGACGCTTGTTCATGGTTTAGAATTAACGAACAAGAGGCGGCGGTGCGCATTCGTGCCGGAGGGCGGGAAGGAGTATTGCGTATATGAGATCATCGACCCGCTACTTGATCGGGTGTTCCATGTAGGCGTCACTTATCGATTTCGAATCGAATGCCGCGCTGTTTTGAAAGGACTGAGCGACAAAAAGACTGCATATATTAAAGATCTAAAATCTATTAATAAGAGGCCAATTATAAGAATTGTTGGTGCTTTTTCCTCTTGGATTGAAGCGGTTCATCAACGTGGTATTCGTCGCGCGGAATTGGCACATGAATTTTTGCAATTAGAGAAAAACCATTCAACACCAACGCCAGTGCTGCCGGGAGGAGCAAGAGGTGTTCTGAAAAGGAAACAGTTGCGGCTTTCTAGAAAAGAGTTCCAGCAATTGAACGAATCTAGGGAAATGCTGAAGGCTATTAAGGCATCAAGGGCCGAGAAGCGTAAAGCTGCTACCAAAAAAGCTCAAGAAACTATAGAGCGCCAAAAATCTCCCGTACTCGAAAGTTGGTGCGGCGAAGCGACGGATTATCTCAAACCGTGCCGCTTTCTACCTGATTTCTCTAAAATACCGCCGATGCGATTACATCGTAATCCAGAGCCATATGTCGAAAAGTGGAGAGAAAGCTAATTTCTGGACTTTCCACAACCGATTGATAATTCCCTCTTGCCCGTTTCAGCGAACCGCTATATCTAGCGCGTGTGCCAGTGGCGGATTGCTGTGGTGGCTTCTTCGCTTCTGGTATTCGGGTCCGCCTCCCAAGGCGCATTCTGTCGGTTGAAAGCTCCAGCGCCCATTGTCTCCCCGGCAGTGGGCGCTGTTGTTTTCGCTGGCGGCGCGGTGTAGTCAATCCGCTAGATGTCGCGCAAGGAACCAGCCGAGAAGCCGGGAGACGACGGCCAGCCGCTCAGGTCTTGGCCGGCCGACGCAGTGGAGCGCTGGCCGCTCGACCGCATCAACTCAATAGCGGCACGATTTTTCGTGGCTTTGGGTTGGCTAATCCACCGGATCCCGCGAAATGTTTGAATATTCGCCTGAAATCGGCAATATCAACCGAATGACCGACGAACTCTCATAGCTGCAGGCGGGCTGAAAAATGAGCCAGAAAATCGGGCCAAGGGAACTTGCTCTCCGCCAATTGCGGGAAAAACAAGATTTGCGAGAGAAATCAATAGTTCCGGCGCGCGACAAAGCAGCGCTCGCCGCCAAGCTCCCACCGACCAGCGGACGAAAGCCAGTCAAGCGCAAGATGAAGCGAAAAGGGCAATAAACATTGCAGTTTTACGTTTACAAGCTAATCGACCCACGAACTGATGCCACATTCTACGTCGGCAAAGGCAAAGGCAAACGAGCGTGGGTGCATACCAAATTGGTGGCCGCAGGAAAATCTAGCGGCAATAAAGCAAAAGACGCAATAATTTCGGAGATCTTGCGCCTGCGTAAAGAACCAATCGTCGAAATTGTCGCGAGATATAAGGAAGAAGCCGACGCATTCAAACATGAAATAGAACTCATCGCCACACTCCCAAATCTTTGCAATCTTACCAAAGGCGGAGAAGGATGGGGACTATCAAAGGCAGAAATTAAGCGCCGCGAACGACGTGCTGCAATAATTCGCCGCATTAAACTGAGTAATTGGTTTGCCGTCGCAAAGACCTGGCCTGCCTGTACTGTCAAAGGCCATCCGAATGGCGATGCTATTGGCAGAGAAGTATTTGAAAACATAAGAGAAATACTGAAAGCGGAAGAGCGTTTGCCGACGACTCTATTGTCGAAGGCTTTCGCCGCGCAAAATTAGCGTGTAAATTGCATTTCCATGCCGCCATTCCAGCCAGGGCATCCTAAACCGCCGAATAGTGGCCGCAAAAAGGGCCAAGTCAGCGTCCGTACCCAATTGGCCCGCGCTGGATTGAAATCTGCCATTGAGATTTGCCGCGAGGGCGGTGACGACCCAATCACAATCATGATGCGCGCGTCGCGCCTGCTCAATACGGTAGCGGCGGCATTCGCTCCACAATCAATGAGCACGGATCAGGAAGCTATCAAGGCAGCGATCAAGGCTGTCCCGCGCTCGGAGCTCGACCTTATGCGCAGGTTCTTGGTCGATGCCTGCGACATAGCCGCGAAGGCCGCGGAGTTCGGCTACGCTAAGCTGGCGCGTATCGACTACGTCGGCGACCAGCCATCAGGCCCGGCGCGCGTGGAGAACAAGTTCGAGTTCGTGCTCAACATCGACGCCGCCCACCCGGGCCGTCCGGTGTCTGACGACGACAACGTCATCGAGCACCAGCCAAGCGAGTCATGAGCATCTTCGCCGAGGAAGAGGTTGATTTCGCGAGAACGGAAATCAATTTCCACCGTCCGTGGCTCTACGACAAGCAGCGCGACGCGCTCTACGATCCGCACCGGCTCTCCTTGATCGAAGCATCCACGAAGGCCGGCAAGACGATCGGCTGTATCATCTGGCTGGTGGAGCAGGCCCTCGCGGGAGGCGGTGACGGGCGGCACTACTGGTGGGTCGCGCCGGTCACCGTGCAGGCCATGATCGCGTTCGGCCGCATGATCCGCTACCTGCCGCGGGGTTCTTTCACAGCCAACCAGACCTTGAAGACAATCGTGATGATGAACGGATCCATCATCTGGTTCAAGGGCGCGGACCGGCCGGATACGCTATACGGCGAGGATGTGCACGCGGCTGTCATCGACGAGGCCAGCCGCCTCAAGGAGACCGCGTGGGAGGCGGTGCGCACCACGCTGGTGGCCACGCGCGGGCCGATCAGGATCATCGGCAACGTCAAGGGACGTAAGAACTGGTTCTACGCTTTAGCCCGCGCCGCTGAGCGCGCGCGCGACCGCGGCCTGCCCTCGGAGATGGGTTACCACCGGATAACAGCACCTGACGCGGTCGCCGCAGGCGTGCTGGCGAGCGAGGAGATCGAGTCAGCCCGCAACTCCATGCGCGCCCACGCTTTCCGCGAACTATTCATGGCGGAGCCGTCGGACGATGAAGGGAATCCGTTCGGCGTGCAGCACATCCGCGCATGCATCGCGAACGGGCTATCGGGCGGGGCACCAGCAGTGTGGGGCATCGACTTAGCAAAGCGCCAGGACTACACGGTTTGCATCGCGCTCGACGCCAAAGGATTCGTCTGCCGCTTCGAGCGCTTCCAGCACATCCCTTGGGATGACATCCTCAAGCGCATCGTCGCAGCAGTGGGCACCGCGCCGGCGCTGGTGGACTCTACTGGCGTCGGGGATCCTATATTGGACTTCCTGCAGAAGAAGCCGGGGACGAGGTTCGAGGGTTACCACTTCAACCCGGCGTCGAAGCAGAAGCTGATGGAAGGCCTCGCGGTCGCCATTCAGAGTCGCGCGGTGTATTTCCCTGACGGCGTCATCGCCAAGGAACTTGAGGAGTTTGAATACCAATATACCAGAACGGCTGTGCGCTACGCTGCACCAGATGGTGGCTTCGATGATTGCGTGTGTGCTCTGGCGCTCGCGGTCATGCACAAGGCCACCGCTCAGATGCCGATGATTATTTCAAAAGAGATGGTCCAGCAGGTGATGCACGCGCGGCCGGCCAGGCGGCGGTATTGACAACCCGGAAATAGTAGTGGCAATGTGGTGCTGATGAGCACCAGCCACAAACAGACCATCACCTTCACGCGACCGCAGATTGAGTATCTCAAGAAGGCGGCAACCGTGTTGGGAATATCCGTGGCCGACATGGTGCGGCGGATAATTGACCAGCATCGCGAAAAAAAATGAGCGATTGTCAATGAATATTGCCGTAGATCATGATGAATTGCGAGATGCTATTGCCGCAGTTGAATTGCGCAAAAAAGATTGCATAGAGAAATTTCCAGAAGTTCACCGTCCTATTCATGAGATGAGGGCGCTATTACTTGCTCTATGCCGCCAACAGCCGTCTGAGCATGATTGCGATTTGCAGATAATTTTGGATAAAGCTGAAAATTTGCACGGCGCTATTGAAGAAATCTGCACGCAGTTATCGCGATCATCAATATTATGGAATGAATTTACTGGTTTAATTAGAAAGCGTCTCACAGAGGAACTATTTGAACAAGATGTTAATGCGGCATTGGAATCTGATATAGAGATGCATTTTCTGATAAAAGCTGGTGCATTTGACAACCGAAGCACTCAAGAATGCGCCTATCCTCGCGGTCTTGAGGATGCGCCGATTGTTCGGGCTTCGGTTTATCGCAATGAGGAAATAGACCCATTGCAAGAAATTCTTTTCAATGGATTTAATCGATATTCAGGGCAAAAACCATATTTCTTGGATCTTAGACGTCCTGTATTGATGCGCTCCGCCTTCAAATATTTGCTGTTGAAACACGGCGGCCGAAATGAATGGTGTGAAAATATTGTAAGGCGCTATTTTCGCCGCATCAAATATACTTGTGTAGAGCCAGAAGAACACGAAGGCGTGATGAATAGTATCCGCGAAGCATTGACCGATAAATTAGACCGCTTCGGTCTTGGCGTAAGAAGAAAGTTTTTGCGGAAGGATTTTCATGTTGGCACAAAATATCCTAATCATATCAATCCTTCATTGCCATACATGGCCTGGATTGATGGTGAGTATCTTGAATTTGTTGACAAACCGAAACTGAATAAATGTCCCGTATGTTCTCGCCTATTTAAGAAAAAAGTGGCTAGTCAGAAGACTTGCGGGAAAAGTTGTTCTGAAATCCGTTCGACCATCAATGCCACAAGAATGAGAGCTGCTTATCAAGCGATAAAGGATCTTGGTCTCATCAAAGAAGGGGATTTGCTATGACGGCTCTAAACACCGAACGAGGTTTTGTGCGACGCAAGGAAGAAAAAGCGAGCCCGCTAAGCCTTCTGATTGCGCTTATCAGAGAAAAAGGCGGGACGCTGGATAATGAAAGCCAGCACAAGGCAGCATTTCGGGTTCGCATTAATGATCCAGATTATTTGGACTTTCATGATGCACTGGTCGATGAATGGCTGTCTATGAAATATACGACGGCATTCTTGGCTGCTCACCCGCCGACGGCCGAAGAACTGAAACGTCAGCGTGAACGACGCAAGCGCGAGAAAGAGCAAGAGGCATCGGCAGTCGAAGTAATGAAGATGAAGATAGCAGCCCGCAGTCTTGCGCTTGTAATGCCAAATGGCAAGAAGCTAGCGAAATGCACCGGTGCTGAATGTATTGCATTCGGCGGATGGTTTGCGAAGATTGGGGAGCGCGTCGGTCCTAAACGTCTTGTTGGCGATGTGTTGTCCAACAAAGAATTGATGGCGATATAATCCATGAACACTAAGAGTAGCAAGAAATCTATCAAACGGACCACGAATACAAGGCGATGGTCTGCCCTAGATGTCCTTGAAGAGGTCATGTTCTTTAATCTAGCGGTGATAATTCTCACCAAGCCGATACGCGGCAATAAAAATGCCGATGAGAAACGTTATCTAGAGCACGCGAAATTGGCTGTTGAGGCGGCTAAAGCCTTAGCGCCATATCAGAGTCCAACGAAGCTGCCGGTCTGGGTTCAATGAATTTACCTGAGCGAGGTCCAATCGGCATATGCGGCGATGTACTGCTGTTCAAGCATTCTCAAACACCTGCGGAATGGGAACGGTGGGAAAAACTGCTGAAAGCTGGATTGCTTGAGCACTTACCGCAATATCAATGGGACGAGAAACAGTGTCTTATGCGGCGGAAAGAAAAATAGAAGCGAGAAATCATGCCGCTTGAAGTAAAGCTTTATCAAATGGAACCAGCGCCAGTATTTTCTGGCGCGCCTAATAGTGCAAGCCTCGCAACAATTTACATGACGCATTACGAGCGTCTGATGGCTGTCGTAGCGGCTGCAAGAAGCGGAAATTCCGTTTTGATAAAACTCGCTCTCAAACATTTCGACGAATGGGGATGCAAAGATGAAAACGAAAGTTCATGGCGGAACAAGGTATTATGAAATTCGGCCTCCTCTTCGACGCCGCTTCCATCTTGGCTGGCCAAGCGGTAAGGCCGGTCCACATCATCATTGGCGCATTGATTGCGCTCGGATGGATCGGCATGGACATCTGGCAGTCCGCGGACTTCATCGTAGGCAAGCTAGCACCCCCAGTTACAGAATTGCCATTTCCGATATAGGAAACGCTATGAATGTCATGATGGCTTTTGTTGATATCGCAAAATGGAGCGCGCTCATTTATGTCGTCTTTTTGAGTGGAGCACGCATCGCCAACCGCAGCGTGACCATGGACGTGGTTTACTACGGCCACGACAACAACTGCCACCCGCAGCATGAGATCATTGCGGCGAAGCCAGATATGGTCGCGGAGCGGTATGAATGACTCAATTAGAAGCTGAGCAGTTAATCGACGATTACGAAGCGTTGGTCGATCGCGCCATCCAAATCTGCGGCGCGGGTTGTGGCTATTATGCTTCGGTTGATTATGATGATTGGCCGCGTCTGCGAATTGAACCGAAGCCGAGCGGCGACGAAGGCGTTCTTATCTGGCGCGAGTACGAATCAGATTATTACGGCGGCGGCCACTACGAGGATGAAACCGCCAGATTTCCCGCTGAGTTGCTATTTCTCAGCGATGAAGATTTCGAGAAGTGGAAAACAACTACCGCGAAAGAAATTATAGAGCGTGACGAAAGAGTTCGCGCCGCCCAAGAAGCAGTCGCGCGCGACCGACAAATAGCGCAGGAGCGCGCGATGCTGGCCATGCTCAAGAGAAAATATGAGGGTACACCATGACCGCAGCAATTCTTCTGTGCTCAATTCCTGGCGCCGTAGTTACTGCCATTTGTCTGTGGATTGCCTACGAAAAAGATTTGGAGCAGCCAAAATGACTTGGTTTCCCGAAACGATAACGCTCGAATTCGGCAAGCCGCAGACGGAGCTAGAGCGCGCCAGAGCGCACATGCGAGCGTGCCAAGAGGATTTGCGGCGGGCGCGCCTGCCTGGTGCATGGTCAGGAGCGGATACACCCGCGGGCGTCATGAGTATGCGTGAAGACCGTTTTCTCGCGGCACTATCATGGCTCTGGGATGCGCAGGAGCGGGAACTAATGGCCTCGGCTATCCCGATTGATGTTAAAGTCACGATTGATGTCGCGGTGCTTCCGCGCTTCAGTCCCGAAGAAATCGAGAAAGTTCTTGGCATCGAGAAAATCCTTGGCTTATAAGAAACGCACCCACAACCCCAACACCTTACGCGCCAAGCTCGCCCGCGCCTCGTCCGAGAGCGCCAAGCTCAACCAGCGCGGCGAGGTGAAGGAGAAGTACGCGCCGCGACGTCAGCCGTCGATGCCGAAGCTGAAATGCTTGGAGGATCGCGATGGCAACCAAACAAGATAACGATGGCTGCGGTTGCCTCACGGTCTTGGTTGTACTGTTCTTCGTGGTTCCATTGGGCATCATGCTGTGGCGGCATGCGCTTGGATGATGACATCATGAGGTGTAACGCGACCAAATTGGCGGTTGAATTAATGCCCAACAAGAGCGTCGTCATTACGCTGCATTGCGAATCAGCCTATGCGGCAGCGATCCTCTATGATGATTTGACGGAAGCCGCGCGGAAGGGCGCGCTCGCGATGGAATTTGAAGTTGAACAACGCAACAAGGAAAAAATTTGATGCCGCTCCCACGAGCTAATCCACCGACCGCCGAGCAACAGCGCTGGCTCACCGCCAACAAGTCCTTCAAGCGCATGAGCCATGACATCGTCGGGAAATACTCGAACCGCGGGACATTGACTGCCGACGGCCATTTCATCCGCGAGGCCAAGGGAAAGCCGGTGCTGGACGGCAATGGGTCGTTCGGTGTCGGCGTGCCGGTGCCGGTGAGGAAGCGGCGATGAAAGCTGCTGTCCCTGAGAAGCTTGAACGCGGTCGCTTTACCACTGGCCCGACAGCCAGCGATGCGAGTTATGGTTTCTATGGGGCATTCGAAATTCAAGGACCATGTGGAGCGGCCCTACGCATCATTGCGAGCGGCGCTGATGCGGACGATGTGATATCCGATGGTTGGGAGCATGTGAGCGTTTCAACGCGCCACCGGCCGCCTAATTGGCAGGAAATGTGCTTCGTGAAGGACCTGTGCTGGGAGCCAGAGGAATGCGTGGTCCAATTTCACCCGCCGCGCTCAGAATACGTCGATAATCACCCGAATTGCCTGCATTTGTGGAAGTCGACGAAATATCCGCAGCCGTTGCCGCCATCCATCCTTGTCGGCAGGAAGGATCTTGGCCGGCTGACAACGACAGAAGCCCAAAAGCTTTGGGCGGCCGGTGAATAGCGGCTATCGAGAACCGGAATTGCGTGATAGAGTCAGCGTCAGGTCCACCGGGAAAACAGAGGAGTACGTGCCATTTGCGACTTCAGTCTCGCTCATGTGTCATCCCGCCCAGCGGCGGTAGGTGACAAACTCATCTCTACAGGCTTCCCAAACTCGACCAGCAAGGGCTTCGGCGCTTGCGAGGATAAGACCGTTGCAGTGTGTATCATGCCAGGAACGGAAATCGCGTTCGCCGACAACATCAAGTCCAAGACGTTCTCCGGCTTCTGGAGCGTTGTGGAGACGACCTACGAGCACAAGGTCGCTCGCTTCCGCCAAGTCGACACGCACATCGCGTACCGGCACCACGATGCATTGGAATTGCCAGACGGCACCATCGTCATGCTCAATGACCTCGTCGAAGGCCAGATGGCTACGGTTCTGCAACTTCCTGCGGCGCCAAAGAATGACGCCGAGGCGGCCGAGCAGAAGCGGCTTGAAGTCATCGCCTGAACGCTTTCGTAGCGTAAGTTTGTGAGGCCGGGCCCCTTGCGGGCCCGGTTTTTCTTTGCTTAATGCCGCGTCATTCGTTCCCGGGTTCAGCACGCGAAGGAGGCCAGCCATGAGCACGTGAAGGGCAATCCCGCCCTCAAAGGTGACTCATGGCAAAGAAAGGCGCATCCTCCAGCGGAGGCGGTGCCGGCCGACGCCGTGCCAAGGATCAAGCTATGGCCGCACATCTGCCGCCTTCGCCCGTCCGCTGGCGCGCACGTCCCGCAGAATGGCCGTACCACAACAATCTCGGCACGGCTCATCATCGGCCCGGCAAGAAGCGAAAATGAAATCAGGGCGTTCCTCGCGGAGCGCCCTTTTTTGTATGCGTCATCGCATGACTTGAATAGTTTTTGAAAATAATTCAAAGGTTTCAAAAGAAATCAAAGGTGCGCGAGGAAATAATGATTAGTGTCGAAGATATTGAAATAGCCAAACATCTCATCCAAACGAAAAAGTGGACTGAGGAGTTCTTGGAAGACTGGGCAAAAGCCAAAGTCGCCCAAATCTCGGTGTACAACACCCGGGAGAAATTCGGCGGTTTTCCCTCTCGATTGTGGATCGACGATGAGGAGTTGGCGCAACAGATTTTAGCAGTAGCCAAGGAATATGCGCTCAAGCGAATCAGTGTAATCGACAAGGAGCTTGAGGCCATAGGCGTGAAGGTAGCCGCATGAACCGGCGCCAACTATTCAAATCGCTCGCGATAGTTGGAATCGCCGGTCTGTTTCCAAAGTCTATCCATAGGATTTTTTGGCGAGACCAGAGGGCCTATCAGACCTTTTACTATCAAACGCCGAAAGTAGACCCGGCATACAGCTCTGGACAAATGCGCGATGCCATAGCGAGAATTTATTACATTGAACGCTATCCAAAAGAAACGATGGCGGAATTCGAAATGCGCAGAGCTTGGGCGACGATAGAGGCGGCATCCTAATGGCCAACGGTCGCGGCGGTGCTCGCCCAGGCGCGGGACGTCCAAAGAAGCCGAAGCTCGTCGTCGATAATACCGCCGCTCAGAAAGTCCCTGCCGAGCCAAAGGCACCTGCCGCGCCGGTATTGACCGCCAGCCAGATGCAGCGAATCATCGAGCAGAGCAATGCAGCAGCGAAAGCAAAGAAACGTCCGGCGGCAGACCTAAGTCCATTCCGCCCGGCGCAATTCCCGCCGCAGGCCATGCCGCCCAAGAAGCTGCGGATGGCTATGGACCAAAATCTTTCATGGGCCGAGAATGCTTGGGCGACCGGCAACGGCTATCCGCTCAGCTATCTCGGTGCTGAGGGCCTGCAATTCTTCGGCTACCCGTACCTGTCTGAACTGGCGCAGCGCCCGGAATACCGCATCATCTCCGAAACGATTGCCGACGACGCCACGCGCAAGTGGATCGACTTCGAGGTGACCGGCGACGAGAAGGAAAAGCTGCAGAAGGAGGACAATCCCGGATTCGCCGAGCAGGACCCGGACGAGCGCAAAGCCAAGCTCGCCGCGGCCGGAAAGACCGACAAGGTCAAGGCACTCAAGGACGAATTGGCACGGCTCGAGGCGCGGGATCGCTTCTACACCATCGCGGTGCAGGACGGCCTGTTCGGCCGCTCGCACCTCTACATCGACCTCGGTGTGGACTTGGATAACCCGGATGATTACCCGGAATTGGCGACGTCCGTCGGCAACGGCCGCAACGACATCAGCCGCCGCAAGGTGGCCAAGGGCTCATTGCGCGCGCTGCGCACCATCGAGCCGATCTGGGTCTATCCCACCACCTACAACGCCATCAACCCGCTCAAGGAGGATTGGTACAACCCGGAAATCTGGTGGGTGCTGGGTAAGCAAGTCCACCGCTCCCGTATGCCGGTCTTCGTCAGTTCCCCGGTGCCCGACCTGCTCAAGCCCGCGTATTCATTCGGCGGCATGTCGCGCTCGCAGATGGCAAAGCCCTACGTCGACATCTGGCTGACCGTCCGGCAGAGCATTGCCGAACTCATCCACTCGTTCTCCGTCATGGTGCTGCTGACCGACCAGCAAGCGCTGTTGCAGGGCGGAGACGCGGCCGGGCTGTTGCAGCGTGTCGAGATGTTCAATGCGTTCCGGAATAATCAGGGCACGTTCGTTTTGAACAAAGCCACCGAAGAATTTCAAAATGTATCGGCTCCATTAGGTGGGCTGCACGAATTGCAGGCGCAAGCGCAGGAGCACATGGCGTCTGTTTCAAGACTACCATTAGTTAAGTTAACTGGAATTAGCCCGTCAGGGTTGAATGCCTGTTTGACTGGGGATACCTTGATTGAGACGGACCAAGGAGAGGTGCCGATTAAAAATGTGTGCACAGGCCAAAAAGTGATGACCCGCAATGGCTGGGCTCCAATTGCGAAGGCTGGATGCACAGGCTATGCTACTGAATTGATTGAAATTAAAACTGCGGAGTCGATGATACGATGCACAGCGGATCACCGGATTTGGTTACCCTCGATAAACGAATTTGTAACTGCGGAAAATGTGCGTCCTGGCCAGATCCTGTTGTCTCGTGGCGCAATCGAGAGCCAAAATACGGCGAATCAGTCGCATGGCGCGGCCGTTTTTGGTGGAGAACAGAGAGCGGCTATTACGCCACTTCGCCAGATTACGCCGAAGGCGAATATCTTCTCCACAGGGAAATCTGGCGAGTTCACAACGGACCTATTCCAGAAGGCTATCACGTTCATCATCTCGACGAAGATCGCGCAAACAATCAACTCGATAATCTCAAACCGCTGTCGCCTGCAGATCATGCAAAGATTCACAGCCTTGGATCTTATCGTCACGAAGATCGCGAACGTGAGCGAGAGTGCCGTTATTGCGGCAAGTCATTTATTGTTTTCGGGAAGCCGACGCGAACTGTGTTCTGTAGCCATGAATGCAGGCTTGCTGAACAGCGAAAAAATAGACCATCGCAAGCTAAGCCGCATCCCATCTGTGTTTGCATCATGTGCGGCGTATCTTTTGAATCAAAGCGAAAGAACACAAAATACTGTTCGCGAAAATGCTCAACCGCGAGCCAAGATCGCACCGCGTATATGTCCAAATATTACAAAGAACATCCTGAGAAGTGGACCGGATACGGCGAGCGTCGAAATGAAAGGCGTCGTCGTCAGCGTGCGGCGCGTGCCAGCGAGTGAGTTTGTTTATGACATTCAAGTTGAACGAGGTTATCTGCCAGAGTTCTTTGCAAATAGTATCTGCGTGCATAATTCCTCGGAGGGGGAAATTAGGGTATACTATGATACGATTGCAGCTTATCAGAATCGGTTCTTCCGCCCGCATCTGACACGCATCATCAACTTTGCGCAACTCTCATTGTTTGGCGAAATTGATCCCGAACTGACTTGGAACTTCGAACCTCTCTGGGAAATGAGCGATAAAGAAATTGCAGAACTTCAAAAAGCTGAGGCTGAACGCGACCAGCTTTATGTTGATGTTGGTGCTCTGAGTCCTGAAGAAATACGCAAGCGAATCGTCGATGATCCAAAATTGCCATATACGAGCATCAATCCCGAAGATGTGCCTTCTCTACGCGAGGAAGAAATCGAAGGATTGGAGCCGGCAGGAGGCAGGCCGCAACCGGGTTCTTGAGGAAGAAAGTATGTTAGGCGGCGGCGACAAAACTGATAGCGCAGAACCTAAAGAATAGGTTATAAAAAACGAGGCCGCAGGCGTCTTCAGCGCCGTGCGACCTCTAACCATCGAAGCGACAGGAACGCTGGGAATGGCTGCTGATAACAAGACACAACCATTTGAGATTGTCACGCGCGCTGAAGCAAAAGCGCGCGGACTAAAGTTTTATTTTACTGGAAAGCCCTGTCTTCGGCGTGGCCATATTGGCTTTCGATATGTAAATGGCAGCGGAGACTGCGTAGAATGCGCTAATTTGCGAGCCAGAGCTACGAGTCAATCAAAATCAGATTGGAGAACAAAACCCGAGAATTGCGAGCGGCTTGAAGCAGAGAAGCAAGGACTAAAGTGCTATCACGCTCGCAAGCCATGTCGGCGCTGTCATGGAGTTGTGCGGTATGTCGTCAACAATATGTGCGTGAAATGTGCATGCAAGAACGCACGAAAATGGCACGACCAGAATCCCGAAATCGCTCGTGAAAATCATAAAAGAAAATATTTAGAAAATCGGGAAGAAATACTAAAACAAAATGCTGAATATCAAGCTGCGCTGAAACGAGATAATCCAAAAGAGGCAAAGCGAAGAGCCAGACGATATCGCAGAGCGTGGGAGAATAAAAATCGCGAACGATGTCGCGTTAAAGTAAGAAATCGACGTGCGCGCCAAAGAGCTGGTGGCACCCATACAAAAGCAGAGATTGAGGCTCTCGCCGAACGGCAGGGATATAAATGCGCAAATCCAAAATGCCGTAAATCGATACGCAAAAAACGACATGCTGACCATATCGTGCCATTGAAGCTCGGCGGCTCGAATGATATTAAGAATATTCAACTCCTATGCCCGCATTGCAATCATCGAAAGTCGGCTAAGCATCCGATTGATTGGGCAAGAGAGAATGGATTGCTTTTGTGATCAGTTTCGAGGAAATCTCCCGCGCCATAGAAATTCTTGCCCAAGATGCGCCAGCCATCGACGGAACGGATTTAGCCGCAGCGTTGGCTATTGCGGTAGAACGCGATCGTCTCGGTTATCTGAATGGCGTGAAGGGAGTGCAGGAGAAACCGGATAAGGACCAATGGAACGCGTTCTACGAGCCAGACAGCGATACCATCACCATCGAGGGTAAGCTGACCAGCAAGAGCTTCGATGAGCAAGTCCACGTTTTACTCCACGAATCGGGACACCGCGGCCAGGAAGTAGACAAGCCCACATTCCAGAAGTTCAAGAAACTCGGTCTCGGCAACCGCGAGGAATTCGTTGAAATGGCCAACGCGACGCATTTGGCCGATTACAAGCGCAAAGGCCGGGTCGACGGGATGCACGCGGAGGCATTCGCGGAGAGCTACGCGCGCTGGTGCCTTGATATGCCGATGCCGGATGAGGTGCGGGCGTTCTGGGATGCCCGCAGTAATCAGCGCCCGTCGTAAGGCCGGTTGAACGCGCTGGCTTCCTTCGGGTCGAGCACCCGCCGCCGCTTCGCCCGCAGCATTCCCTCGATTTTGAGGTCCCGCTGCCGCAGCGCGTTCTCCAATGCACTAACCTGCGCTTTGAGGGCGGCGTTCTCGGTGGCTAGATCGGTTACGAGGTTGTCGTCGGCCATGGTGGATTGTCCGGTTGCAATGCTTGAAATTAAGCTGAATGTAGCCGAAAATCAAAGTCTGGTGGCGCGTCGCCGGGAAGTGTGAGGTCGCCCTAAGCGGGTTACTGTGCGGTTCGTGCCTGCATCCAGAGCGGAAGTCCGTTGCAGGCAATACAGCCGCGCATACTGGCTAGAAGTCGGGAGACAAGGCTCTGGTTAACCGTCGGTCTGCGCTCACTGCTGAGGGCCGGTCGCGATGCGCCACCACAAAAGGAAATGCCGGGTTATGTCCGAAAAGAAAAAGACCGCTGCCGATAAAATCATCCAAGGCTTAAAGGATGCGATTGCATTCGCCAAATGCGAGCACGATTGGGATTGCGAACTCGTCGTGGTCGGGTTCAATGGCGCGACAAGCATAACCCGAAAATGCTGGCTTTGCGGGTGCCAGGAAATCAAATTTTTTTGAGAAAATCCTAGCGTATGAAGAACAGGGAAGTATCATGAATGATGCACAAGTGGCCTTCAACGAATTAGCGTGGCGCGATTTTGTAATGTTTGCTTGGTCCCAGGATGATGCGCATGCGGCCTTTCGTGGCGCAACTAATCGCCCGCAGCGATCAAAAACTAATTCACTATTGGACAGCCTAATTGATAAAGCAGTCGGCGGAGCGGAAGACGATAAATATATGGAAGAATTTGTTCAATGGGTTACAAAGAATCATTGGGGAGAGGATTACGCGCCTGAAAAGTTTCGGAAATTGCAAAAAAGGAAGTAACATCATGGGCCTCGTCGGAAAATTCTTTTTTCATATGGGCAAGGAATATTCCCACTCCGGCCAAATCATCGAGCAAATCGATGCCAACACTGTGCTCATCAAAATCGACCATTGCGAGCATGTCCCGGACAGTATGATGATTGTCCCGATTGCGCCGATGGTATCGAAGATTGACAAGAACGGCTCGGTCGAAAGCGAATGGGAGTTTTTCAATTCCCGCGAGGAACTGGACGAATGGCTGGAATGGCTTGAGACGCCGAGCGAGCCTGCGGAAACTGAGAAGAAAGCCGCGACGATTAATTGAGGGCCGGTAAATGTACATCGTTTATTTTCGCCATGAACAATGGGCAGTAGGATGGCGATATTCGTCTGGTGAAATTCATTTCATAGCTAGTTATCCAAGCGCGGCTTTGGCTAAGAAAGCCGCCGTGCGCATGAATGCAGCATGAGAAAGCGCCGCGACGAACGTGTCCTCGCGGCCGTCAGGCCAAACGTAGGCGTGCAGCTTCAGTATCAACGCCGATTGGAATCTTTGATTAAGGCCATGAATGACAGTTTCATTTTTTGGCTCAAAGCCGCATACCGCAAGAATCCTCCTGTATTGCTTGCCCAAGACGAAGTCACGCCCGCCTCCCAACTCCGCATCGCCATCAACAAGCTCACGCGGCAGTGGGAGAAAAACTTTGATGCCGGCGCAAAAGACCTCGCCAAGTATTTCGCCTTGTCGGCAAGCCGCCGCTCCGATGCCGCGCTCCGCGCGATACTGAGGAAGGCTGGAATGAGCGTTAAGTTTCAGATGACGCCGGCGATGCGTGACATTCTCACGGCGACGGTGAATGAAAACGTGGCGCTCATAAAATCGATCCCGCAGCAGTACGCGACACAGGTGGCCGGATCGGTCATGCGCAGCGTAACAGCCGGACGTGATTTAGCTAGCTTGTCGAAAGAATTGCAGCAGCACTATGGAGTCACGCGCCGCAGAGCAGCTTTTATTGCTTTGGATCAAAATAATAAATGTTTTGCTGCCTTCACTAGGGCCAGACAAGTGGAACTAGGAATCACACAAGCCGAATGGCGACATTCACACGGAGGCCGTGAACCCAGAAAAACACATTTGGCAAATGATGGGCGGCGTTATGATACGAATCGCGGCTGGTTCGATCCTGATCCAAAGGTCCGACGCCATATATTTCCTGGCGAACTTCCTCGGTGCCGTTGCGTCTCTCGGTCTGTTGTAAGAGGTTTTACGTAATGCTATAAAATAGCGAGTGTACTGGAGGCTCGCTAATGCACGACAGAAATCAGGGATTACTGTTTCCAGTTACTACTAAATTATGCACCAAATGCAGAACCATTAAAGACGTTTCATTATTTTCAAGAGATAGAGCTGCAAAAGATGGGCTGCATTCTCAATGCAAAGAATGTCAGCGCAATCGTCGCCAAAGCATACCTGTAGAACAACTCCCAAAGCTAAAACATTGCAATCAATGTGGTCGCGACTTACCGCGATCTGCTTTTACTCCGCGTCGTCAATCATGGGATGGCTTACGGCCCGAATGTCGGGAATGTCGTAATAAGCGCCAACATAGAGATTGGCGCAAAGATTTACCTAACAATCGCGCAAAGGCTGCTGCTTATAGACGTCGAAAATATGCAGCTGATCCAGAACGCGGAAGGGCTGAAGCAAAGGCATGGCGTGATAAGCATCCCAAACCTAAGAAACCAAAAATCAGGTTAAATCCAGAAGAAAAAGCGCGGCGAAAAAAGGAATCTCGCAAACGTACTTATGAGAAAAATAAAGAAAAGGTGTTGGCTCAAGCTGCTATTTATCGCGCCACGCACAAAATGGAAGAGCGGGCAAATCGAGCCGCGCATTATCAACGGAATAAAGAACATGTTGCGCGCACTACCAAAGCATACAGAGAGGCCAATCGGCCGCTTTATGCTGCTGCTGGAGCAAAACGCCGTGCGGCTGAATTAAAAGCCACTCCACTATGGGCCAACCTTAAGGCTATAGCGGCAATGTACGAAGAAGCCGCTCGAATAACGAAAGAAACCGGCATCCCGCATGAAGTTGATCACATCTATCCCTTGCAATCGAAGTATTTATGTGGACTGCATGTGGAAACGAATCTGCAAATAATTCCGCGTGGTCCAAATCGATCTAAAAGCAATCATCGATGGCCAGGCATGGAATGGTGTCTTCCATAAAGGGGAAATGAAAAGGAAAACCAAATGCCCATAATCTCAGCCAGCGAAATCATCACAGTTCAAATTCCGCCAGCATTGCTCCCGCCGTTGCCGCGCGTGAAATACGCGATAATGGTCAATCGTACTCCGCGCTACATCGCGGCTTGGCGGCGGCGGAAAGGCAATAGCGATGTGATCGTGCTGCCGTTCTTCAGTGGCTTGGTCGAAAACGCGCCTAGCTTCCGCAGAGTCCTTTCACGCCGAATTGCGAAGCCGTTTTACGTCGGAAACTTTGAGAATCCAGTGGCCGCGATTAAAGAAATTGTGGATCATTGGATGGCTGATTTTAACGCCGAAGAAGTTCTAGACGAAAGTGGGCGCGCCACGAAGGCAGGGTAAGCTCTTTCCGTCCGCCCATCCGCGTGGTAAATCCGTGTTCCATGAGGCAGCATGAGGCGGCCACGGCTGGTATCGCCGAGATACCAGTTCCATTGGACGAGCCAGAAGCCGAGGGCGTCCTATTTGCTTGCCTTGAGCTTCTCCCGACCGGAAGATTCTGGACAAAGCCGGTCCTGATAGGCTCGAACGAGGATGAGATTAGGGCGGCGGTGACGAGCGAGATTGACGAGAAGCGCGGGCGCGAGCTTTACATCGCCATCAAGCTGGCATGCGCACATTTGATTGAGACCGTGCCTCTGGGGAGGTGTTGATGGCATCGATTAAGAAATACATCGTCAGCCATCCCTATCAATTCTCATTCATGATGATTTGGAGCATTGGATATCCTATCATCGGCAAATACTTCGGCTGGTGGTGACATGGCATCGGACCGCCACAGGTTCTTCCGCTTCGTCCTGAAAAACTGTGCCGGCTACTCGCAGATAGCCGCGCCGCAATTGTACGAATCGGAACTGGCCGACATGACCGAGGAGAATATGGAGGTCGTGAAGTTCCTGCGGGCTAATCCGGGACTGCGGCTTTCGCCCGATGGTTCGCGGAGGTTCATTCCGCGATGACTGTCCGCGCCGCAGGCCTCGCGCTGGTGCTGCCGGATAATGCGGCGTTATTTCTGCGCAGAGCACCGACAGCAGACCATCCTGGGACTTGGTGTTTTCCGGGCGGAAATATGGAAGGCGACGAGCGGCCGTTGGACACCGCCATCAGGGAAACCAGAGAAGAAGTTGCGTGGATTCAGCCCGAAGACGACACCGTAAAGCCGAAGCTCGTTCCCGGCGGTAATGGCTATGCCACATTCAAGAAGCGGATCAACTCCGCGTTCATCCCGACGCTTGATGCGGAGAACGTGGCCTATGCGTGGTGCAAACTCGATGACCCGCCGCAGCCCATCCACCCGGAGCTCGCCAAGATGCTGCCCGCAATTGCCATGGACCAGGAGCTAAGCATGTCCACGTCAGCTAATGCCGGCGTCCCGCTGTGGAAGAAGGGCGAGCAGGAAGGATGGACGTCGGACATGACTCCCGAGGAATGGAAAGGCCTCGTTGGTGGTTTGCTCGAGTTCTTCGCCGAAGAAGCGCAGGAACCCGAACACGCCGCCGAGGACGATCTCACCGAGAAAGAGACCGCCGAGGGAAAGCTCAGCGAGCGCCAGAAGAGCGCCATCGGTACGGTCGGCAGCGAAAAGCGCGAGGAAATGCCGAGCCATGTTTTCCTCGAGCCGGGCAGCCGTAAATATCCCGTCAAGGAAAAGCAGGACGGCGAGTGGAAGTACACCCGCAAGCTTCTCCTAGCTGCCGCCCGCCGCGCCCGCATGAACGGCAACGAATCTCTGGCCAAGCGCGCCGACGCAATCCGAGTTAGAGAATTCGGTAGCGCAGAGGACGAGGATGACATCGATATCGGCGCCACGGATTCTGCGCTGGTGTTGGCGATGGATAAGGAATCGGTCCGCGAGTTTGACCAAGATGGTCGTATGCACGTTCTGGAAGCAAATATTTGCCGCGCTTGTGTTTCACCGTATAAAGGTTCGGAAATTCCGGATCCTGACGGCTCGCTGAATCTCGATCCAAACAAAATCTATAAACTCCTGAGACCCGGAGATGAGATCGAAAAAGCAGCTTCAACTGCGAATGGCATTCAAATTCTTCGGAAGCATATTCCGGTGGATGCTGGCGATCACAAACCATATGATGTTGTTGGAACAACTGGATCAGAAGCTAGATTCGAATATCCATTCCTGAAAAACAGTTTGCACTTTTGGGTCAAGGACGCGATTGATGATATCGAATCAGAAGACAAAAAGTCCCTGTCGCCGGGCTATCACTATGTCTGCGATATGACTCCCGGCACGTTTGTTGATGAGAACGGGAAAAAAGAAGACTATCAGGGCATTATGCGCTCGCTGCGATTCAATCATCTCGCCAGTGTTTCTGATGGTCGTCAACCCGGAGTTGTAGTTGGCGATAGTGCCGATGAGATTTATTGGACCGCTTTGGAGAATGCGCTTCTTGAGGTGAGAGCTGCGTGACTATCATTACAATGCCAAAAATACCAGCCTTCATCGATACTAGAAAACTCCGCCAAGAGTTACATCTGAGCCAACCGCAATTCGCGACGCAATTTGGATTGTGCTTGAGCACATTGCGGCAGTGGGAACAGGGCCGTCGTTCACCAGATGGCCCGACGCGCGTGCTGCTGACGCTGATCCAGCGCGCGCCGGATATGGTCCGCGAAGCACTCCAAGCATTGCCGCCCGCTTGATCGTTCTGTCTCCCGCACTGACGCACTACTCAGTCCTAAAAAAATAAGGCACTTATGCGCTCATCTTGTTTTGAAGAGCGCGCTGGGTCAGCCGTGGATGAGCAAACTTCTCGATGAGCTTCGGAAGAAATATCCGTCTGCCAAAGCTGCGGTCCTTGCGCTCGGTCTCGATGAAGATGTTTTGCGAGATAGCGTCAGGGAGAAATCCAAGATGACTGCGAAGCCGACCCGGTTCGCCAATCTCGCGCTGCAACTGACATCGGCTGCTATTCGCCCGGCTCTCGCCAAGGATGCCAGCATCAATCTGATGCCGATATTCCGCGACATCACCGCGAGAAACTTCGACGCCAAGAAGGTCAAGATGGCGCTTGACGGCGCGCTCAAGGGCAAGCTGGCCAAGGACGCGGAAATGCATATGGGACACGTCGCCCAGATGCTTGAGCACCTCGAGAACGCCAAGCCAGAATCCGCCGATGAATCCGTTTCCGAGGCGCAGCACAAGGCCATGGGTGCCGCAGCTGGCGGCCACAGCACTTTAGGTATTCCGCAGAAAGTTGGAGCAGAATTCATGCGCGCTGACAAAGGCAAGTCATTCGATGCCAGCATGGAACCGCTAAAGGCATATCTCAAGGAGCACGGTGCTTCCGATGACGTTATCGGCGGAGCCTGCGATATGCTCAAAGACATGATGCCTCCGAACGCTCTCGATGAGGACGAAGAGGAAAAGAAGGACAACGAATCCGAGGCCATGCGCATCAAAGAGCGCGAGAAGGAAGAAAAGGCTGAGGACCGCCGCCGCGCTGACGACAAGCACGCCGACGATAAGCATGCGGATGACAAGCAGGCCGACGACAAGCGCAGGGCGGACGACAAGCGGCGCGCCGACGACAAGAAAGCCAAGGACGCGAAGCGGGCCAAGGACGCCGAATTCGAGAAGTCCGACAAAGAGGCTGATGAGAACTCCGAAGGCGAAGAGACGGCGAAGGAGCGTCGCGAAGCTGAGGATCGCCGCCGGGCCGACGACAAGAAGGCCATGGACTCCGCCATCAGCACGGTCAAGACCGAGGTCATCGCGCAGCAGCGCGCCATCCGCAAGGCCGAGAACGCGGTCGAGCCTTATGTCGGCAAACTGAATGCTGACCTAGCCTTCGACAGCGCCGACGAGGTCTACGCCGCTGCGCTCAAGATGCGCGGCATTGATGTCAAGGGCGTGCACCCGTCCGCTTTCCCGAAACTGCTTGAGCTGCTGCCGAAGGCTGGGGCCCGCGCGGTCGAGCAAGGAAGCAAGATCGCGCTCGACTCTGTCGGCAACGGCTTCGCCGAGCGCCACCCCGAAGTTGCGAGAATCCAAACCGTCTGAGGTCGGCGGCCACGAGAAAGGCCGGTCTGACCCGGCCGAACTAAGGAGAAGGTCAACATGGCTGGCAGCGGCGGCATCCAAACCACCGTCAACACGCTCCAGAACCCGGCTGTTGTCGGCGACTGGTGCGACAGCAACCCGCGCTACTCTGTCGACGCCGGTCCATTCGGCCTGGTCGCCGGGCCTAACGGCCTGACCGTCGGCCGGTTTGCGTGGGTCACCGCCACCTACCTGGACTCGGACGGCGCACCGTCAGTCGCCAACAACTTCGGCATCGGGGCCCCGATCGGTTTTGTTCATCGTGAAAACCAAGCGCTGATCACCACGTTCCTCGCCGACTCGGGCCTCGTCATCCCCGGCGGCTACCAGTGCACGCTGACCAGCTCCGGCGGCGTCTGGGTCGCCAACAGCGGCACCACACAAGCGCAGTTCGGCCAGAAAGCCTTCGCCTACACTGCGACCGGCCTTGCCGCATTCGCGCCCACCGGCACTATCTTCGGCGGAGCAAGTGCCAGCGGCTCGTCCATTGCGGCTGAAACCTTCTCCGTCACCGGCTCCATCGCTACCAGCGGCGGCCAGGCATATAGCCAGCCGAGCATCCTGACTGTCACCGCAGTCGGTTCCGGCATCCTCTACGCTGGTGCTTCAATCGCCGGCACCGGCATCCCGACCAATCCAGCCCCGCAGATCGTCGGCCAGATCACGCCGCTGCTCTCCGGTGAAACGGTTGGCGGCATCGGCCGGTACGCGCTCAATCTCAATGAACTGACTACCGTCTCCGAGACCATCACCGGCACCTACGGCCTCTTGACGGTCGGCACGCTGATCGGCGCCGCCGCGTTCGCGGTTGGCGACCAGTTGACCGGCACTGGCGTTGTGGCTGGCACCAGCATCACCGCGCTAGGCGGCGGCACTGGCGGCACCGGCACCTACATCGTCAACAACAACACCGTCGTGGCGAGCACGACCATCACCGCGAGCGTCGCGGTCGAGACCAAGTTCTGGTGCTGGTCGAGCGGCCTGCCCGGAGAACTCGTCAAGATCTCCGCGCAAAGTCCGATTGGGACTTGACGTAGCAACATGAGGATTTTCGCGAAGATCGTTCTTGCGCGGCTAATGAGGGAAAGAAAGCCATGACCTATCAGGAAGCGGTCGCCGCCTGGCGCGAGGACAAGGCAGGCTTCGAGGCCGCCGGGATGATCCTCCCGACCGTCACCTCATATTTGCCGCCAGAGTTCAAGCGCGACTCCATGCTGGCCATGGACGCGCAGCCTGGGCTGAGCACGGACCCCAACGCGGGCGTGCCGTGGTTCCTGCTCAACATGATCGACCCGCAGGTCTACAAAATCCTGTTCGCCAAGAACAAGGCCGCCGATATCCTCGGCGAGCAGAAGCGCGGCGATTGGACCATGAAGACCACCATGTTCCCGGTCGTGGAACACGTGGGCGAGGTGACATCCTACGGCGACTACAACGAGGGCGGCCACACTGAGGCCAACGCCAACTGGCCCCAACGCCAGAGTTACCTGTTCCAGACGACCAAGGAACTCGGCGACCTCGAGATCGACACCGCCGGCGCCGCCAAGCTCAACTGGGTCGCCGAGGTCGATGCCGCGGTCGCGCTCGCGCTCAACAAGGCGCAGAACACCATCTATTTCTTCGGGCTTTCCGGCCTGCAGAACTACGGCATCCTCAACGACCCGCACCTGTCGGCGTCGCTGACGCCGTCGCCGAAGGCCTACGGCAACAATCAGTGGATCACCAACGGCGTCATCACCGCGACCGCCAACGAGATCTACACCGACATCCAATCACTGGTGACGCAGATCGTCACCCAGAGCGCGGGCCTTGTGGAACTCGACGCACCGATGAAGCTGTGCCTGTCGCCGACCATCCAGATGGCACTGACCGCAGCCAACTCCTTCGGCGTCAACCTCAAGATGCTGCTGAAGGACAACTTCCCGAACCTGACCATCGAGGCGGCCGTGCAGTACGGCGCGCAAACCGCGACCAACCCGCAGGGCGTGGTCGGCGGCAACTTCGTGCAGCTAATCGCCGAGCAGGTCGAGGGCCAGAAGACCGGGTTCTGCGCGTTCAACGAGAAGATGCGCGCCCACCCGATGGTCCGGGCGCTGTCGTCCTACAAGCAGAAGTTCACCGCCGGCGCGTGGGGCGCGATCTACCGCACCACCATCACGGTCTCATCGATGATCGGCGTCTGAGCCGGTTAACAAAGACGATGGAAGAAAAAACGATGTCTGAAGACTACAACAACGACGACGACGAGGCGCGAGAGCTCGGCATTGCTAAGAAGCAGCCGCCGCTGCCGCCAAAGCAGAAACCGATGACTGCGACTACCAAGACGGGCCGCGCTGGCCAGAAGGTTACGGTCGCCTGCAAGCATCCGCCCGGCATCGTCATGCGCGCGTTCGAGTGGAACGAGGAGGACGTCCCCGTCTTTGGCGGTGGCGTCAAGCGTCAAAAGGTTGCGCGCCCGACCGGCGACCAAGTTGTCATCCACGGCCCGAAGGTGGCGTTCGGCGTCATCCCGGATTTCCCGATCATCGGCGGCTACGCGCTGACGCACAATGTCGATGCCGAGATGTGGGACATCTGGCTGGAGCAGAACAAGAACAGCGACCTCGTCAAGAAGCACCAGGTCTTCGCCTACGAGAAGCCGGAGATGGCCGACGGCTGGGCCAAGGAGCACGCATCGGTGCGCAGCGGGCTCGAGGGCATCAACCCGTCCAGCATCAAGGACAAGGACGGCAAGGAACGCCCGGCCGACCCGCGGATGCCGCGTGGCGGGGCGCACATCACCGGGACGGTCACCGAGAACATTCCGTCGATGTAACGGAGAAGGAGGCCCGCATGAGCTGGTCTCCTGGCGGTCCATCGCCACCTGCGCCAGTTGTGTTCAATTACGAAACGTGGGTTCAGCAGTTTCCGACCTTTGCTGCTGTGACTCCGCTTCAGGCGCAAACTTACTTCGACCTTGCGGAATTGTACTATTCCAATTGGGGATGGACGGCGGCGATTCCAAAAGCTGCCACGTTTTTGAATTTGCTCACATGCCATATTGCGTGGCTGCTTTCACCGCGCGATAGCAATGGCAATCCGTCAGCAACGGGCCAACCCGCATCGCCACTTGTTGGTCGCGTCAGCAACGCATCGGAAGGTTCTGTCAGTGTTGCCGTAGAACTTATTCCGAGCGGTTCGCCATCCGAATCCTTCTTCAGCCAGAGCACCTGGGGACTGATGTTTTGGGCCGGAACCGCGCCTTACAGAACTGCTCATTTCGTTCCAGCTCCGCGACGAGGTCCGAATAGTCCATTCGCTCCGCCTTACTACGGACCATTCGGGTGGTCGCGATGAGTGAGCAGCGCGGCGATTTCCGAATGACCTCGAACATCCCGCGATATGACCAGTCGCAATCGCTACCCTATCGTCAAGCCATCCCGCGAATCAAAGGCGCAGCGGATGATGAGAATGAGCAGGCACGCAAGGAGACAATTCTCGAATTGGAACGCTTCGGTGCCGAGCGCGTCCGTGGTATGCTGGCGAAAGGCGAGATACGTCGGTCGCGATTGGCTCTCGTTTACGAATGGTTGAAGGGCAAGTGAAATGCCGCCTCGGCAAGCCAGACCGCTGGTGCAGACTAACGAGCCCGAAGAAAAGCGCATGCGCAATGAGGTTGCCGAACTGGAACGTCTCGGAGCAGAACAGGTGAAATATTTGCTGGATAGGGATATGTTTCCGACCGAGCGCGTTGTACTGGCCCGCGCATGGTTGAAAGGACGGCCATGACCGAGGTAGTCCATGTTCACCACGCCCATACTGAAAAGGAAGCCGCGCACTTCCAATCGGACTTCTTCGCTCGCCTCGAGCAATTCGGCGAGGCCACTGTTTGGTGGATGATGGCGCGGGATGATTTCGCACCGGCTATGGTTCCGCTGGTGCGCGAGTGGCTGAAGGGCAAGAAGAAGGCTGACTGATGCGCGAAGGATGGAAATGCCCAGTGTGCCAGCGCGGTATCTCGCCAGACGAAAAAACCTGTGATCATGGCGGTATAGGCACGATGCCAATTCCGCTTCCGCCAATGCTGCCTTATCCTTCGCCGCCAAATATTCTGCCACCAGTCATTCCTTGGTCTCCTTGGTCTCCTTGGTCTGCCGGATGCCCAGCGTGCGAGAGCAGTGGCGTCTGCAATTGTTATCGGCCAGACCGTGGTCCATTCTTTACCTCATCGGCGGCGCCACGAGTGGCTGAAAAGCAAAGGCAAGTTGTGATATGACCGTTGACAAGATAGCTGTGGATGCTCGCGACGCGGTGGAAGATCTTACCATCGAAGTTGAACTTACCGGCGTTCGTCGCTTGAGCGTGAAAGTATGGATTGCTGTCCGCCTAATGAAGCTGGCGGCTTTTGTTCTTGGCACGTCGCATCTCAAAGTAGACATGAAATGAAAATCAAGACGGTTGAAGCTACATTTTGCGTCGGCGAAGAAAGTGTGCGTTGGCGATTAGAAATGGAAGACGCTGATGCAAGCGAAGTTCTTCGGTGGTTGCCGCAGCTTCAAGTCGCGCTTGCCATCAAAGACGAATCCGTAAAATTCGATTTGTACAGTGGAGAGAGGACCGCAGCCTAATGGCCACAATAACCGGCGGATCCAAACTCGAAGCAGCCCTGCGCGACATGGCCGCGAAGGTGAGCAATCCGGCGACGCTCCGGGTTGGCTGGCTCGAAAATTCGACGTACCCGGACGGAACTCCTACGGCGATGGTCGCGGCCATCGTGGAGTATGGTCGTCCTTCAATAGGACAACCTCCAAGGCCGGCGTTCCGCAATATGATCGCCGATAAAAGCGGAGAATGGCCCGCAGCCATCGCTGGCTTGCTGAAATCCAACAATTATGATGCGGTTCTGGCGCTCAAGCAGACAGGGGATGCGGTTGCTGGGCAACTTCGCGACTCAATCGCAAAAATTACCAGTCCGCCGCTAAAACCTGCTACAGTGAAACGGAAAGGGTTCGATAAACCTTGGATCGAGACGGGACACGCCTTACAGTCCGTAGATTATGAAGTGAAGACATAAATGAGAGGACAAGATTTTACTGGATTGAAATTTGGTAGACTTACTGGCATTCGCCGCGTGGCTAATGTGGGTCGGGGTCTTCGGTGGCTATGGCAATGTGAATGCGGCAAGGAAACTGTAGCGGATCCATCAAAGGTCAAGTTAGGCCATACTACCTCATGTGGTTGTTTTTGGGTTGATAAATGTCGCATCCATAGGCATGGACACAATCCAGAAGGAAAGCAGACTCGCACTTACAAAGCTTGGGCCAATATGAAAAGCCGCGTAAGGCCAAATTCAACATCTCGTAAATATTATGNCGATAGGGGTATTACTGTTTGTGAATGGTGGAGAATAGATTTCCGTAATTTTTTGGCAGATATGGGCGAGTGTCCAGATGGACTTACGTTGGATCGCATCAACAATGACGGCAATTATGAACCGGGGAATTGCCGTTGGGCGACTATCGCTGAACAAAATAGAAATCTCCGACGAAATCGAATGGTCGTTTTTCAAGGTCAAAGGATGTGTCTGGCAGATGCCTGTAAGCTTGCAGGAATGGATGTCAACACAGTTTTGGCTCGCATAAATAAGGGAATGGATGTAGAAGAAGCCTTGATGCTTCCGGCAGCAGAGCGCCAGCGGCAATTACCTTTGCGCACGCTTGTTCTGGAGTATGGCACTGAATGGATGATGTACTGAACAACGAGGAGATGGCGTCATGGCCGGAATGAATTTGTGGGACAGTTTAGTCGGCAACCGTCCAGTCACGACGGGCACCGTGACGCTTAATGAATCGACGCCGGTTACTGTGGCAGCTCCGCTAGTCACGGCCAACTCGAATATCGTCTTTACGCTGAAGACAGTCGGCGGCACGGTCGGTGCTTATCCGACGATCCAGACCATCACGCCAGGGACTGGGTTCACCGTTGAAGGCGGTGCGAGTGATACCAGCACCTACAATTACTGGATCATCGGTTAATTCCGCTTTCTGACGCTTCCTAGCGTCCGCGTGATGCGCTATTGACGGCGCATCATGTACGTCTCGTGCAATCTCTGGAATCATACGGCAGTCGGGCAGCGCTCGATCGAAGACATCATCGGCATACTTGGCCAGATGTGCGTCGCGTTAGGCCACCAAGTCATTTGGGAGCCCGCGCACAGCAATGAAGTCTCCCCGACCTTCATCTACGGCCCCGGCCGCTATAACCTCATCGTCGAGGGTTTCAAGCCGCACCACATCGAGACGCTGGTGAAGGCCCGCGCCGGCGGCTGCC
>JGI24891J29808_1000333_pt1 | contig 36806 bp, 35 predicted proteins | sample FreactcultuFSWF8_FD_29808 | JGI IMG/M metagenome (IMG submission 29808) | reverse complement strand
CACCCGTGGTCTTAACACGTGCGCAGTCATTCGTTGTTACTCAACGCCGTGTCAGTCTAGATCCGAGGAGGTCGCGGGTTCGATTCCTGCTCATGGTGCTTTTCTTTTTGAACTTGGCTTGTATATGGTGACCTTTTTTGCTTGTCGTGTAGTGGTTCGTTAACAAACTACTGCCCACGGCTTGTTTTGCGACTTTATGACCACGGGTATTATAACATGTGCTTGACTTGCTTCTTTGCTTCACAGCACCTCACTACCATCGCTTTCCTCGTGAACATGTGCTGAGAAATAAAGAATCTTTGTTCGTATCGCGACAGACAAATTTGAGTCTCTATGGACTATTCAAGAGGAGTGATTGAGCCTCAATATCAACAAGTCAATATAATCATAGCGTGTAGAACTTTATGTTGTAATATCAACGATACATTATATCGGACTATTTGGTGCATTGCGAACCTTTTGCGTCATGCAACATCATTCAAGCTGAAGCCGTAGTATTTCCCAAAACAAGACCATCAGAGTTCGCCTGGCCAGACCAGGCATCCCTCAATCCCCAAACAGCCACACTGACACCAGCTCCCTCTGGAATATCCGCAGCCCCGATTCTAAGCGTATCCAATGGATACTCGGGGAAGAACACCAGAGTAGCACTCTGCTCGCCTCCATTGACGAATAATTCGAGAATAGTGCGGTCGAGAACGCCACTTAATGTCCAAGTGCCATTGTCGCTGCCACTGTAGACGCCGTTGGAGGAGAATTTGTCGGTGAAGTAGGGGTTCTCGGCACCCCAGCCTGCGTTTCTGCGTGATACCCATGTGGCACCGCCGGGGATGGTGCCACCTTGGACATTCTCGCCGCTGATGGATGAGGTGAAGGTGAAGTTGAGAGATCCGGCCAATGTGCTAGGAGTCAAACCAGTAACATTGGCTTCAAAGTAGAGTGCACTAGAAGGCACATTAGAGTAATCGAGCAAAATACTGCTGTTACCCAACGAAGAGTTGGAAGCGAGGACTTGTGAGAACTGCGAGCTGATGTTGAAGGGAGTGCTGACGAGGTCCCAACCAACTCCAGGAAGCTTCTTGAGATGGTTTTGACGGAATACGGTCATTGCGCTGCGCCAGCCCTCGTTGCCGGTGGGGACGACATTGGTGTATTGCCAGTTGCTGGCCCAGTCGATACTCAGACGCTTCTCAGTACCAGGGATACCGGAGAAGAATTGACCGGCGTAGTTGTCCTTGGCGAAATCGGAGATGCGAGCGACGGGGTCGACAGCCTCGAAGTGAGTACCGTTGAAGGAACCGGGGAAGTACTGGGAGATCGAGCCGCCGAGGGGAGCGCCAGGGTTGATGGAAATGAACATGAGCCACATGGTCTCATCTGAGCCTTCAACGGGAATCTCGACCAAGTTGGGGCATTCGTATTGAGTGCCGAGAAGACCATGGTTAGAGAAGTTGGAAGCGTGGGTCCAGTTTTTGAGGTTGGGTGAGGTGTAGATGCCGACAGCGAATTCCGCGGCATAGACGGTGACCATAACCCATGACTCAGTCTGAGCATGCCAGAAGACCTGTAATGCAATCAGCCGCTGCACGCGGTAGATTCTTGGAACCTTTGTTCCTTACCTGAGGATCACGGAATTGAGTCGAGCCAATATCAATGACCGGATTGCCCTCGAAAGGCTCGAATGAGTAACCACCATCTTTGGAGAAAGCGATGTTCTGGTTCTGCGAAGTGCTGTTGTTCAGAGTGTAGATGGCAACTACACCATTGTCTTGACCAGGGAAGTAGCCACTAGTGTTGTTCACATCGACCACTGCGGAGCCGCTGAACACGAAAGTCTCGTTGTTTGGAGGAAAGAGAGCAACGGGCTGATTCTCGAAGGTATAGCCGTCGGTGGTTGCTATGAATATAATAAGCACACGGCGTAATCTCCTGCATATTGCTGACGTTAAACTCACTAGCGTGACCCCATGATTGATTGCCAGCGACGAGGCCTGTCGGGTTGTCTGTGGTATGCGTGTCAATGCTGTGCTTGATGATCTGAGTAATTACTAACATTGGTAGTAGATATGGTAAAGGCCATCAGCGTCGACAAACAGGCCATTGGGATCGTTCTAGATGGTCACGTTAGAATTAAATGTCACGCAGAGAAGAATGATTCAATCATACCATGAAGCCCTTAGGCGGCGAGAAATGTACTTGCGGTCTCAGTGCACCACTGTAGTCACCGATTACGGGTGCTCCTATGGGTGTTCCCAACGTCGAAAGAGTGGTTCCATTCTGTGCGAACACAGAGCCAGCACAAAGCAAAGAGGACAGAATAGCCGAAGTACGAAGCATTGTGAAGTTGTTGCTGATTCCTACCTTGCTGTCTCACGGCGACCTACCTCTTTTATATTTCTCTCTTGCAGATCTTCATTGCTGCGCCCTTCCAGTCTCAGACCTCATAATACTGGATCCGGACCAGTGTGGGCAAGTCGGATAATGAGGCCATGATCCATCACACGATCCATGCCAAAAGACAGTGCCGTGAGATGCCAATGCAGGAGAAGGGCCGAATTTTTGGTCAAAGAGTCGCTCCGCTCCCCAGCCGACCTCCAGGATCGGTGACGGCACTGTGGGTGAGAGTGGGGTGTAAGTTCGGGAAGCTCGGGGAGGCTTGGGGAAATGTGGATGTTTTGCTCGGCTTGGCTGATCATCTCGGTCCGATACCATCACCTTTGCTGATAAACCATCGGCTCGGCAAAGTTTTAGTGCGTCTTTAGATCAGTCGGCCTCACGACTACGAGGAAACTCGGGATACGGCACCAGTTCTTCATCTCTCGTCAGGCCTTCAGGCGGTCAATGGTCAGGCATGAGTCGTTTGCTTTGAGTTCACCCAGGGCTTCGGACAAGCAGAAGAATATTGGTAATCAGTGATATGAGATGGTATATACATGGTCGTAACTTTTTAATCTTTACAAATTATACATGGTCTTTCATTAGGTCAAGCGAAGCACTTCGTCAGCTTTGACTTAGTTGCCAGTCCACCAGGTGCGGTTGTTGGTCTGCTCAACAGTGTCCCAGACAAGCTGGCTGGAGGAGTTCAAAGGTCTCTCAGGGAAGACATTGTAGAGAGAGGACCAGGAGTCAATGCTATCGAAAGTGGCAGAGGCGCCACTAGCAACGTAAATGCCGACACCAGTGCTGCTCTGCATGCTAGGGTAGATTCTGGTTGTAAGAGCAAAGCGGTCGTTGATGTAAACCTCGACCAAAGATCCATCGACGAAGATGTCCCAAACAAGAGGCTCCTGAGTAGCGTTGCCGTACTCGCCCTGGATGGTGTAAGGGTAAAAGTAACCAATGACAGAAGAGTTGGCGAAGCCGTCGATCAAAGAGGAGTGAGTGCGATCAACGACGACAGTGTTGTTGGCGGGCTCGTAGTAGATGTTGGTATACTCGCGACCGTCGGGGCTGACACCGATTCTGACACCGCAAGGGCCAGTGGCGCTGGAAACGACGGCGCTGAGCTCCATGTGGGCACTGCCGTTTGCGACGAGAGTTTGACTGCCATTGTAGGTGCGGCCGGGCCAGCTGTGCTGGGTCGACCCATTGCGGAGACCAGTGACAACATCCTCGAGAGGCTTGACACCAAGAGTCTGAGCGGTGAAGCTACCATCAAGGTTTTGAGAAAGGTAGGAGTTGCCCATTTCACCAAGAACACCATCCATGTTCACAACGTTCTTCACGGTGTGGACGAATAGCTCGCGAGGAAGGGAAAGAGCACCCTGGAAACCTTGCTGCTTGGCAGAGAACAGACCACCGCCTCCGGTGATGTCTTCAGGTGCCCATCCGTACTGAACACGGCGATCGTTCTTGGTGTCGTTGAAACTGGTGAGAGCGTAAAGGTTACCCCAGTCTCCGGCACCGCCAGAGATGGGTGTGAACTGAGCAGAACCGTTGGCGCGGCGAGTGACGTGACCCTCGTTCCAGAGTGCCCAGTGGGCAGATTCGTGGAAAGAGACATTGCCACCTTCGGAACCCATGTTGACGAAGTAGTGGAGGTGGCCATCTTCATCAGGAAGAGTGAAGAAACCAGAGACCTCGAAGTTAAAACCGTAAGAGCCAGTAGGGAGCACGGCGCCCAGAGAGGTGTTATCAGCGGGCTCGAAAAGCGAGCCAAGGAAAGTCCAGTTGGCCAAGTTGGATGCAGGCGCGCTCCAGAGAGGCATACGAGGGCCAACGCCCTTGATACCACTACCAAATACAGCGTAGTAATGGGGTTCTTGCTGGCCGAGGATAGCATCAAGGGCAGGCATGGGCTCGAAGAAGGGATCACGGAAACCAGTAATGTTCCAGTCACCAGGAGGACCTTCGATCACAGGGTTGTTCTCGTACTGCTCCCAGGTCTTGCCGCCATCGTGGGACATGGCCAAGCTCTGGCTCTCAGTGCCGTTCAAGTAGGGAAGAGTCCAACTCGTGGGAAGCTTGGAAACGGAGGTGTAAAAGATGAGGAGGGTACCATCGATACCACCGGTCATGTTGACAGGTTGGGCAGTACCGGAGAAGATACCAAGGCCGTCGTAGCTGCCATTGCCGGCAGGACCCAATGCCAGGGCATCAGTGCCCTCCCAACCACCAACGTCGGTCCAAGAGATCATGTCCTTGGATGTTGCGTGACCCCAAGAGATATTTCCCCAGTTAATATGCTCAGGGTGCCACTGGTAAAAAGCGTGGTAAATGTCCTCGGTAGGGTCATACATGAGACCACAAGGATCGTTCATCCAGCCAGCGGGAGCAATGAAGTGGTTCTGGGGTCTCCAGCGGGTGAAGAGAGTGTTGTTGCCCATGGAGTCGATCATATCAGCGGTCAATGCCTGGCCGAGCGCAGTGGCGCCCATGAGGCCGGTGAGAGCAAAAGAGCTCTTCATTGTGGGAATAGAGAAGAGAAGGGAGAATAAGGAAGAGGAGAGGAGGGAAGAGGCAGACTTGCTTGATGAGAGATGATCTGAGGTGCGATGCCTTGATGTTTAAATATTTCTCCAGGACCCTTGAGATCTGGGGCATGAACGGGGAAAGCAATCATGAAAGTATAGAATTGAGTTGCTCCAGAACAGATTCTAGACATTCCGGCAAGGGTATGACGCCGATCGCGAGGGCATCAAGCCACCAAAAGTGTCGGACCGACACATAGACTCATCTGGGGCCCCACACCGGTAGAGCCATGGTCCTAGAGCAAACGTGCGGTTTTCCGTCAGTTGATGCTTCAGCAGTGGCCAGCATAGAGAAGAAGAGAGCCGAAGCTCTTGGGTGAAGTGTGTAAAGCACCCTGGAACAGAGCAGATCTGCGTACAGGATTCTGAAACCACTCGCGAGATTGTTACTCCATGATGAGCTCGATTGAATTCGGGGAGTTGTGCAAAAGAAAAATTAGTAGGTTCGTGATGCTGCCATCGCCAAAGCTTCTCAATCAAATATCGCGCAGCAATAGTCATCGAGAACGGACGATATAGCCGAGAGGGCAGTTACAAGAAGAGAAACATGTACCGTGCTTAGGCATGGCACGAATGCACGATGAGATGGAGATGGCCGTAGCTCGCTTGAACGACGTGATAGAGTTCGAAGGGCTTGGAGAATGTAGCGGACTGCGGGAGAAGAGTTAGGTGAAGACGGGAGCCCCGCATGGAGACAGCTCGTAGCAACAGGTTCGTGGATCGTGTATCCAGAAGTCCCTTGATCTGCTTGCAGACGGCATTTGTATTGCCTGCAGAGGCGATCGTAGAGAACAGCAGTTCTTCAGATTGCACCTATCTTATCTTGCATGGTACGACCCGTGATTGTGATTGTGATTGCGATTGTGATTGCAACTTTTGAAAACGGGCGGCTGTCGTCGGCTTGTGTGGAATATGATCATGTGCCATGGCAGAGAGAAGAGGCTGGTCAGAGGTTGGCGAAAGAAATCCGAGCTCGCATTATCACGGACCGAAACAAGCTGCGACGCGCACGGACCTCAAGTGACGAGGTTCGGCATCCGGGAGTTCAGGTTCAGGCTGGCGTTGTGTTTGTCCGGGGCGTGGAGCTGCGGGCTACGTGTTAGATAGTTTGATGGACAAAGTAGACTTGACCGACGACAAGACACGATGAGGCTCGCTGCCTATGCTGGAACCTCCGCGCTGGTGGCAGCCGGTGCTCTACTGAAGGCTTTCCACCAGCGGCCCAACTTCTACTCGGCCACCGTCTATCTGTCGCAGAGCAATGCCTGTGTTCTTGTGAGTTGGCCTCCCCATACCAGACACGTCTCACCCGCTAACTCCGTCGCTATCCAGATTCTCACCAACCTCGCTCTGGTAACCGCCTGCAGCTTCATCTATGGCCTCCAACGTCTCTTCTATGGCCCCCTCCGCCCCGTCGAGATTGAGCATCTTTCGGAAAAGGCTTGGTATGCCGTCCTCGACACCCTCCTGGCAATGCCCTCGTTGAGGGATGAGGTTGGAGGATGGATGCTCGCTGTCTTTGTGCTGCTATTAGCTGGCAAGGTCTGGAGCTGGATCGGCGAAGGTCGTGTTGACATACTCGAGCAACAACCGCCACAGAACCCCCGCCTCTTCCACGCACGTCTCGCTTCATCATTACTCTTGTCTACCGCATTCAGCTCTGGCATGCTACGATACTGCATTGCCACTGTCAAGGACGACCCTCGCCCGGGAATGATGGTCATCTTCACCTTCGAATTCGCCATTCTTTTGATCTTCTCCCTGTTCAGCCTCTTCCGCTACATCCTGGCTTTGGTGGAAGCACGTATATTACAGCTGCAGACAAAAGCCAAGATGGATGAACGGAGAGCAGAGATCCGCACAGAAAGAGAACGTCTGGAACGCGAGCGCGAAGAATCAACCGATCCGGATACTCTTCCTCCTTTGCCGAGTGAAGAAGACGTGGATGAAAACGAGATTGATGTTCCAGGCTGGGAAGACAAGCGTCGCTGGTTATTCGGCCTGGAGCTTGCGACAGGTGAGATGCTCCCGTCTTCATCAACTCGATCAAAGCTAACACATCCCAGACTTTGTCAAGCTCATCATCTACACCATCTTCTTCGGAATCTCCTTGACCTTCATGGGACTGCCCATGCATATCATACGCGACGTCTACCTGACCTTCGCGTCATTTGTTAAGCGAGTCAAGGACTACAACAACTACCGCAAGGCAACTCAGAACATGAACAGCCGATACCCGGATGCCACCAGCGAGGAATTGACAAACGACAATACCTGTATTGTTTGTAGAGAGGTCATGGTGCCATGGGGCCAGCCAGACGCCGCAGGACAAGCCCCTAGACCCAGCCTCATCAATGAGGGTATGCGTGCGAAGAAGCTACCATGTGGTCACATTCTTCATTTGCGCTGCCTCAAGGCCTGGCTCGAGCGACAGCAAGCATGTCCCACTTGTCGCCGCCCGGTCATTCCTACTGGTGCTTCTACCACTAATGGCGCAGGAGCTGGTAATCAGAATGCAGACGGTGGTGCTAATGGCGATGCACAGCAAGGAGGCAATGCTCAGGGAGGTGCTCCCAATGCGGATAACAATAACAACGGCAACCGACCAGCTCAGCCTAGATTGCGCATGCTTAACCTCGGTCCAATCCGCATTGGTGTCTACAATGGACCTGCCAACCGCGTACAAGACGCTCTGAACCAGCGACGTGCACAGCAGAACGGCACTCCCACTGGTAATGCGACACCTGCTGTCACCCCAGGCCTTGGTGGCTTGGCTGGTGCAAGATCGGTCGATACTCAATTCCAATTCCTGCAGATCGAAGAGCGTCTGCTGCAAGAGACACGTCGCTTGCAAATTGAGCAGACTCAGCTTGCAACCGTGCGTGCCTTGGAAGCAGAGTTGGCCAGACTTCGCGCCCATTACAGCAATAACCAGGCTGGGCAGGGTCTTCCTGGTTCTTCGACGGGTGCAAGACCGGCAATGCCTAATACCTTCCCCACCCCTAATGTGATGGGACCTGGCGCTGGGTTCATGCCACCGCAAGCATTCCAACCCGATGCAGGACAGGAACCGATGGCCCAGGGGCACGAAGCGCTACCGCCTGGTCTCGTATTACCTGAAGGCTGGACTCTCACACCTCTTAATAGAGTCGAGGGCACTGCACAGCTCGGTGGTGGTATGCCACAGACACAACCTCCAGTACCTACGCCTACAGCGACGATTCCAGCACCTGAAGTTCCGGCCCAGGAGAGTGAAAGCGAACAATCGACAGCCCTGGCTCAACAACAAGAGACTGAGCAATCAACGGGCACGGGTGTTTCGGAGGCTTTGGTTCCCAGTCAATCTACCCAGGATAACGAGATAGTTCCGGTGGGACCTCCTCAAGCAGGCTCTTCTGGACCTAGTGAGGTGATGTCATCTCCATCGCCTCAACAGGGTGCCTCTTCGCAGAGTCAGGCCGAACAGCCAGACGTCCCAAGCATTGATGTTCAAGCCGAATCTGCTGAGCACGCTACTATGGAAGCCCCAGTTCAGTCAGATCCCAGCCCGCTAACCACTGGACCTAACGGATGGGGAGGAAGCTCGAGCTGGAACTTTGACAATGTCCAAGGCGAAAGCAGCAGCGAGCAGACAGCCACCGAAGAACAAGACCAACCAGCTGACAAAGGCAAGGGCAAGGCGGTAACGATGGAGGATGTGGAGGACGCAGAGCAGTAGACGAAGATGTATATCTATATTTCACGACCATGGCATCGATAAAGGCATAGGACAGGCATAGCGAGGCGTTTCTGGAAGCCGTATCAAGGCTTGGTATTCCCCTCAAGCCGATAGAGAACGGCGCAATTTACATTTATTGTACAAAGATTCGAGACGTGCAGTCTTTCCAGAACGCCCATATATGACAAGATTCCATGTGATATGATACAAAGGTATACAGAGAAGGAGACAAAAGACGGGCGTACTTGTCTAGAAGTTGCGAGCCTTGAGGAAAGCCTCTATCCGCGGCTTGTGCCAACCTTTAATCATGACATGGTTGGTAAGTCTGTTGATAACACACTCGGCGTCTGGTACACCCAGCTCCATCTGGAGCGCATCGCGCAGGACATCGATGTTGCCGTCGATCTTCTTGACACGGGTCAATCGCATGTTGCCTCCGCGTTTCCTCAAAGTGTAGATGGGCAATTCATTCGAAGGTGTCCTGGTGACAAAGTATGGAAGGTTGGGAGCGATTTCTGACTCGGGAAGAGTAGGAGTCTCGAGAGTCGCAGGTGCGTCCTTCTGCGAGACACGATCTGGGTAGTTGCGGATCTTTGTTGGTTGCGAGGTACGGTGTGAGGCGTGTGATGTGAGAGGTCGCGGAATCGACTTGAGCGATGTCGGAGGGTATGATGGAGAAGCGGAGCGCGAGGCGACGAGGTTGGGATCCACAGTGGGAGGAGTGTATACATCTTTGGAATATACTGTCAGTGCATGTTGCGGGACTGCGAGGTGTGTGCAAAAGATGTACCCGATCGGATGGTGGAGGTGGAGAAGCGCAGGAATTGGCGGACAGTGGCCGGACGCGGAGGCCCCAAGGGACGCAGAAAGGGCATGACGGGTTGCATGAACGACATGGTTGTGGTGGTGATGTGCGATACAGGGCGGTGGTGGTGGGCAACTTTTCTGCTGCTAGGTGTCGGTCGATGGCGCCAAGCCATGCGGTGCGGAGGTTCGGCGGCTTCTGCAGCCAACGCGAGAAATTCAGTCAAACTGGCAGCGACGACCCAGACAGCGCCGCCGTAACTCACCACTCCGTCGACCATCTTTCTCGCCCAGCGCATTCAATCATGGCCGCTACCGCCGACGCTGCTAAGCAGCAATCGATTCTGCCCACTCTCATCCCCCACCTCGACCGCCATCTCGTCTTCCCTCTGTTGCAATTCCTCGAGGACCAGGAAGATGTCGACGAGCCCTCGCTCGAGCACAACAAGCTCAAGTTTGAGCTGCTCAAGCACACCAACATGACCGACTTCGTCGGCGACCTGTTCGCCAAGATCAACAACCTGGACGAGCGCCCGGAGGAGTACGTTCAAAAGCGCGATGAGGTCCTCAAGAAGCGCGAGCAACTCCAAGACGAGTGCTCCAAGATCCAGGACCTGCTGGCCGATACCGAGGTCGTCAATAACTTGCGCTCCGACAAAGTCCAGAACTTGAACTACCTCAAGGAGAACCACGGCGTGACCATCGAAATGGTTGACGCTCTGTACGAGTTTGGCCAGTTCCAGTACAGCTGCGGCGACTACAACAGCGCCTCTGAGCTGCTTTACCAATTCCGTATTCTTGTACGCTCAGACTTTTGCAAACGTCTCAATCTACCCACAAACTGACACGTCTCGCAGAGCACCGATAACGACAAGGTCTCGGCAGCAACATGGGGTAAACTCGCCTCGGACATTCTCACCACCAACTGGGAATCCGCTATGGAGGAGGTACAGAAGGTCCGCGAGAACATCGACACACGCCTGTTCGCCAACCCCTTGGCCCAACTCGAGCACCGCAGCTGGTTGATTCACTGGTCGCTCTTCCCCTTCTTCAACCACGAGCCCGCCCGCGATCAGCTCACCGACCTCTTCTTCTCCCCCACCTACATCAACACCATTCAGACCGCTTGCCCCTGGATCTTGCGCTATCTCGCCGCTGCCGTCATCACCAACCGTAACCGCCCTGCTGGCAAGAACGGCCAGAACTCGTACCAGAAGCAGCTCAAGGACCTGATCCGCATCGTCAGACAAGAAACCTACGAGTACAGCGACCCCGTTTGCGAGTTCGTCAAGGCTCTCTACGTCGACTTTGACTTCGAGGAGGCCCAGAAGAAGCTCGGCGAGGCCGACGAGATCCTGCGCAACGACTTCTTCCTTGTCGCTACCAGTGACGCTTTCAAGGATGCCGCCAGACATCTCATCTCAGAATCATACTGCAAGATCCACCAGAGAATAGATATCAAGTATGTGCTTCCCTGACAGTATCTGCCTACGACAAATTTACTGACACCAATCTCTAGGGACCTCTCCAAGCGTCTCGGTCTGTCCGAGGACGAGGGTGAGAAGTGGATCGTCAACTTGATCCGTGACACTCGCGTCGACGCAAAGATTGACTACAAGGAGGGCACCGTGATCATGAACCACCCGCCACAGTCAGTGTACCAGCAGGTCATTGAGAGAACCAAGGGTGGATTCTTCCGCACTCAAGTCCTCAGTGCCGCTGTTGCAAGGTAGATTGGAGATGTGAGCGAAAAGTAAAACCAGCAGCAGCAAGAAGCAAAAAAAGCAGCAAAAGTTTTTCAATTCCTCTTTCACGATACCTCAGATCCTTTTGTTTCTCAATTGCATGAAAGGGAAGGACGAATATTTTGGGGGCTGGGGTCATACCTTTTCTGTGTTACGATCAAAGCTAGGCGTTTCAATTTTCAGTTTTTGGGGGGATTATCGATCAACACACAAAAGGAGGATGGGGAGTTGAGCAGAGTTCCGAGTTTAGAATGAGCTCACCCCTCGAAGATGTGTAGAGTTTGATGAATATACGGACATAGACCATCTACATTTCCCCTTTGCATAGTATCCTTGTCAAGTCACAGAGTGTAAAGACCGAAAGAGTGTTGAGGAATGTGAAACAAAGATCAAGTCCCACGAGCAACATGGTTTTCTTCATGACCACATTCTTATAAGGACATGCTATCGTGTTGTTGAAGCAAAGATGAACATCGACATTCAGAGGTTCTTCAAATTCGTGGCGATGTTGACTGCTGCGCCACTTGCAACGCCACACATGTCTCCATCGTACCTCTTCCATCTCTAAATTCCACCAACATCGCCTTTCTCAGGCACCGAGATACGACATACCGCAATTCACACAATCACTTTTCCTCGAACGACACAACATCTATCCCATTGTTAAGACATCTGCATCTGGAAAGATACCACGATATAACAAATCCACACAATACAAAGGAAACAGACATCAACCAGAGAAGAAATGTCGGCATCATTGGCGCCGGAGTGTAATGAGGTCAAGGAGTAAGTTTTTCACTCAGAAGAACAACGTGATGGACTTGTCATGTTCGACTGCAATTGCTTGTATCAGTTGAAAGAGGGGTTTAGCTGACATGAATCTTTTCGTCTCTAGGCGCTACGACAGTTGCTTTTTGAAATGGTATAGCGAGAGTGAGTTCATTGCCGTTTTCTTCTTGTTTCTTCTCTTCTTTTGCTTCTTCCTTCTTGGATATCAGTATTCGTCTTCAACCTCTCCTGCTGGCGATTCTTTCACTCTTGCATCACGCTCTGTGGAATCTTTCGTTTTGTGGAATATCTCACATGGCGAGCTCAAGGGATATCAAGAATTTGTCTTTTTGCTGCCATCGTCACACAAGAACTTGACTCTAAGTAACATTATACTGACCACGCCACTAATAGAATACCTCCGCGGCACAGCAACATCAGATGAATGCGAACCTCTATTCGCAAAGTACAAGCAATGCTTAAGCGTAAGCCCCTCACCTTCTCTCCCTACCAATCTTTCCCCTCCTTCCTCTCCTTCCTCTCCTTCCTATCCTTTCTTTCTTTCCTCTCCTTCCTCTCCTTTCCCGAGTCTTCCGTATCTCGAAGGGAAGTGAAACTGACATGGAAACTCACAGCGCGCACTCAAAGAACGAGGTATCGACAAAATGCTAGATGAAGCAAGAGCGGATAATCGCGAAAACGATCTCGAGAATATGAAACCTAATTGAGGGAACACGATGCATGAACCTCCCCCATCTCTGCATCTCTTGCATCTCTTGCATATACTGTACTTTTACGTCTAAGGGCTTCATTTTTCTTCTTCTCTGCTCGATTAGCCGCATACATATATGCGTATTGAATAAACTTCACTCTTTGGTACACGTTTTTTTTGTTTTCGATGCGAGGTTTAGGACACATGGTCTCTTGATTGTAATGATAAACTAGGTCACGTGGAGCGATATGGAGTAAAGAAGTGGAAGAAAAGACGTAGAGAACATCCGATAAAAACGCCAACAATCCGATCCGAGCTAGCCATACCAAACCACCCAACACCAGTCCTTGTCCGATAAACCCCTATCTACCTACCCAGTCATGCTACTCAATAGCAAGCCGATCAATCATTCTTCTTCTGTCCAGCAGCCGAATCCTTCTCTCCATAATTACCCCAAACCCACTTACTCCAACTGGCACTTCTATCTCCCAATCTAGGACTAGGCTTGTTGCTTCCAGCCTTGGGAACGTGCTCATAGCCCAGATCCTCAAATTCCTGCTCACTTCTACTTCTGTTCAACAAACCCTCAGCAACCGGCTTCAAATAGTCTTGATAGTTGGGGCCCGGGCCATCGTTGGTGGGGTAAGGTGGTGAAGAGGGAGCGGTGTGTTCGCGAGAAGCTTCGTTGTCAAAGGCTTGGAGAAGGGTGCGCAGGCGGTCTTTTTGAGTGGAGATGAAGGCAGTGCGTTCGTCGCCGGACATGTGTGGTGGAACGAGGTTGCCACTAGCACTGAGGTCTTCTGCTTGTGCGTCGCGGGAGCGAGAGGATCCTGCTGGGCCGGAGGCTTGAGCCATCACGTTGCCGAGCATGGAGATGAGATCGTTGGCGCCGGGAGCAGATTGTGCGGATCCAGGGCCGGTGTAGCCTTCAGGACGGGCTGAGGGCATGACAAAGCGGTTGTACAGAGCTTGACTGTAGCTCACTTGTCTGCTGGCGGGCGGAGTGGGGCGACGAGGTTGCATGCCCATGAGATTAACCTTGACCCATTCGATACCTTGCTTGAGGTATTGCAGACCGGCTTGCTTTGCTTTTTCATGGCTGTTTGAGATGAAGCGGTCGATTTCGCGCTCGTGCTCGTAAAGGAAGGGGTGGATGTAGTTTTGGTAGACGAAGACGCTGCCTTGTTGGCCGGGGAGAACGAGATAGAGGTGAGCGCCGAGGCGGATCCAGGAGTAGAAAGGTACCCAGCTGAGGATGGGGTAGAGGAAAGATTCAGCGGCGAGAGCGAGTGAGAGGGTGGTCCAGTACATCAGCCATGGTGCTAGCTGTGCTGGGTCCGAGCTGCGCAGCGCCTTGTACGATGCGAAGATGGGGAAGAGGATCGATGTCACCGAGCTGTGATGGGCGTGTCAGTTGTGCTTTCTCCATATCAGAGGCTCTCTCTCGTACGTGAGGATGTCAGCTATGAAGCCAAACATGATGATGGATAGGCTTTTGGTTGTGTTCTTGCCGTGAAGCTTCGGGTCTTGTAGAAAGAAGAAGGGAAGGTCAGGCGGGGTGCACGATGGACGCGATGATGGAATAGGTAGCTCAGCCCAGCTGAGGTGAAAGTACCTGTCGTCTTTTGCTTTTCGCTGCCACGACGACTCTTGTCAGGCACCGAGCTTGGCTTCGTTTTGCGAGGTGAGGCCGTATGCGACCTATGATGAGTATGATGATGCCTTCCAGAAACCCTACCTTGCCTTGCTTGCCTACGGTCTACCCATGCGGCGGGGTAATCCACTTCGTTATCTCTTATCGCCTTACTCAGCACCCGTCCCTTTCCGCTTCCGTCCGAGCAACTAGGTACGCTCCACCTCCCTGCCTACCAACGTCACTGTTTCACTAGCTGTCAAAATGCACACAGACGTTCAAAACTTGGAGACTTTCCACTGAGAGCACGACCAATTCACTGTCCTCACGATGGAAACACAACTTGAGGATAGGAAACAATGAGGGTTTTGCTTGTGCGAAGTCTGTCTGTGATAACTTAATATCCCCCCATCCTCATTTCACTACCGCGGTAAGGACTGTTTTGGTGAGATAAATAACAAGCCCCATACCGTCAAAGAGTGTACCCGCATAGCAACCACTTTCACCACACCATCCTCCCCCGATCATAGTAAACACCGTTGTAATCATCCTGCGGCCCAATATCAGGATACAGACCCATGAATGGTGAACCTTGCTCCTTGCTGTCAGATGACACAATCGCCCGTATGATCTCGTTCGTCATCCGTTTCTCGAGGGGCCATCTGTACCCGGTCGGATGGAGTGCGTTGAGCCTCACTTGTTTCAATTTCTTCATCTGACCTTTGAGGACCGTAGAGAATGTCTCCCATACGCCGGCTGCGAGCCAGATGTTGCCGAGGGCCAAATATTCAAGTGTTTCCGCATGGGCCAGGAAGAACGCTGCGAGTGCAGCAGCACTGGACACTCTGAGACCGCTGATTCTGCAGTACCTCAGATTGACAAATCGCTGAGCGAGCAGAATGTCTGCGTCACCCATCAACAACGAGTTGCTTCGAAGTTGAAGGGATTCGAGCATTTTGGCATGACGGACCAAAGCTAAGCCATATACTCTGGGGCCCGCAATGTCCCTGCCGGTATCCGTAAATCGATTGCCTGACGATTCGATAACGCGGACGTGCTTCAGTTGCTCAAAAACCGCTCGGCTGAGGTTTGTAGGGACCGAGACATTGACCATGGTCAGGGAGGCCAAACGACGCGGGCCCTCGCCCAGACCTGCGATAACGGTGTTCAGTGTATCGTCTCGGTAGGTGAGAGGTTCCTAATGCTCTGATGATTCGCTCCTGAGCAGAAGGTTCTTGAAAGCGGTACGTCGGTTGTGTTTGCCATTGTAATTGGACACTAAACAATCCAGGACAACGTGATTGAGCTTTGGACAGACGGATCGAGCCTCAGTCAGAAACATGTCCGCGAATTGTCTGAATGCATCGGTCTGCTGCAATGACACAACACCATCGTATTCCAGCAAGGCCTGGTATGGTTGTGCAGTGTAGATGCTTGGTTTGAACAGGAGCGCTGTGTTGTGGGCAAGTGCACATTGATGCGACAGCCAATTCCGATGTTCTGGCCGGTTGACGAAGCGTGAAGGACAGTAGACGATGGTCTCGACGCCTTGGCTGAAATCAGGATGCTGAACTATGTCCTTGAACATCAAAAAGCTCTCGCGCTTGTGAAATAAGAAGATGGTCCCGAGGGAGCTCACGTCTGACACAGATCCGGTCGCTATGCATCGAGCACGAAAAGATTCGATGGCATTTGCTTGTCGGTCTTCGAGACGCATCGGAGTGAACACAGCTGCTGAAGGATCCAATTCGCCAGACATAGTAATAGATCGATGTTTGATGTGATGGTTTTGATGGGCGGTGTTGTGTAACAAAGTGGCGAAGCCAAAGTTATTGCTTCCTCAATGGCAAATACTAGGTAAGTAAGAAGGAGCGACCAACCCGGCTCTCAGCATTCACCGATACCTTCAAGTTGGTCGTCGAAAGGCAAAATGCTTTGCAGATGCAGACTAGATCCACTGAGAGCAGATGTTTCCTCTGGACAAGCATCCATCACGAAAAACATTGTACCTTTTGACAGCGAGTTTACAGCTTGCGAAAGGGCAGAGTCTAGACAAGATGATTGAAGATGGTCAAGGACGGATGGCGGAAGTTTGGCGATTGTGGCTGAGCAGCCAAAGCGTCACCGGCCTTTCGGATCAAAACATTTGACGGATGTTGACGGTTTCGTGTATGACGAATGAAGATGCAAAGGACATCCCTTCTCTTCTCTGTTTACGCCTGTGAGGATGCAGCTTCTGTGTCTCGTCGACAACTGCTAGCATCCTATACACGAACAAGACGATGAGCTTGACGATTGCATCATAAGTCGATGGTCAGGTGGACATATTTGATCATTCTACAGGAGGGCCAAAAGGCATCGATTGCAGAGGCACTCTGTTGCTGCTGACGCGACAAGCATGTTGCTCATACACCAAGCCGGCAGTGTGAAGGTGGGAGAAGTGGTGCGGTATGTCTGCCGTCTTGATGCGCGTCGAGTGCGGCATGCTAACGAGGCTGTAGATTTACCTTGACCTACACGCCCAGCAACGATCGCATCCTGCCCAGTCCCTCGCACTTACATCTAAAGATCAAAAACACTTCGGCCATCCCTTTGCGCGCTGCTTACCTCCACGGTCCGTACAACTTGCACGTCGCGTCGTATCCCGCTTCGTTCAACCCCAACCACAAAGTCGAGGATCCGCAGAACGAGGGTGTGCCGGATTTTGAACCGCTGCTCAAAGCAGGCTCGAGCTGGTCCACCAAGTTGACTGTCCCCGAGAAGATCCGAGAGACTGGCAACACGTTTGCATCCGGCCGTCAGAACCGCCTGTCGCAACATGCCGACCGAGACGACAGCAAGAAAGAGCCGCCGAGCGCCACATGGATAATAGAGGTCGCTTCACAGATCCTGTTCTCCAACACCGCCGCTGTTCATTTCGAGCTCCTGGTCGGTCGGGATGAAAGAAGCTTAGACCTTGGATTTGCCGCTGTTGCCGGCCACGGCCATGGCACTCCTGGCCAGATACATGATTACCAGAAGGACAGGCGCAGAGACCATACAGGTCAACAAAAAGGCCTGTACTCACGCGCTGTCAAACTTGTCGTCGAGGACACTCAGGCACTCTGGGACAAGCCCGCCCTACCTACCAACGACCTTCCGAAACATGTCCGATCCTCGAAAGAGTCGGTCCGCAAGTCTAAGGAAACAAAGGCTAGCATCGAAGAGGCTCGAGATGAGCCTCCCAAGAAGAAGAAGAAAATCCATCTTGTAGTTCTCACTCATGGTCTGCATAGCAACATCGGAGCCGACATGTTGTACATGAAAGAAAGTATAGACGCCACTGTCAGGCAAGCGAGAATCGATGCGAGAAAGAGAAAAGCCGCCTACAAGAAGTCTCATCAAGCCTCTGCTTCTTCGGATCAGCCAGATCCGTCGTCTGACGACAAACCAAACGAAGAAGCTACAACTGCCCCGCTTTCCGGAGGCCAAGAGGATCTCGATGATGATGGCGACGAGGATGAAGAGCAAGTCATTGTGCGTGGTTTCAGCGGCAATGCTGTCAAGACCGAGAAAGGTATTCAGTACCTCGGGAAGCGTCTTGCAAAGTTTGTGCTGAACTTCACCTACCCCGACCAACCATTCCAACCCGTCAAAAAGTCCATGACCAGATCCTTCACCGACCAGTTCAAATCTCAGGCAACTAAAATTGCCAGAGACGGCGAACCAGCACACCAAGGAAGTAGCATCCACCACGATGACAGCAAGGCCGATGAGTTATCGTATACCTTTACCAGCATCAGTTTTATCGGGCACAGTCTTGGTGGTCTGATTCAGACCTATGCTGTTGCCTACATCCAAAAGCATGCACCGCATTTCTTTGAACAGATTCAGCCTACCAATTTCATTTGTATGGCCTCTCCCATGCTTGGCTTGAGTAACGAGAATCCCATGTATGTAAAGTTTGCTCTAGATTTCGGTCTGGTAGGGCGTACGGGACAAGATCTTGGATTGACATGGCGCGCTCCCAACATTGCCAAGAGCGGTTGGAACGCTATGATGGGAGGGTTTGGAGCTGGATCTAAAGATGAGCACCAAGAAGACCCAGGAGCAAAGCCTCTTTTGCGTATCCTTCCTACTGGTCCTGCTCATACTGTTTTGCGCATGTTCCGCAACAGGACTGTGTACTCAAACGTCGTCAACGATGGTATCGTACCACTGCGGACTAGTTGTCTGCTGTTCCTCGATTGGGGCGGTCTTGGTAAAGTAGACAAGGCACGCCGCGAGAACGGCCTGATAGGTACATTGGCCGAGTTCGGATGGGCAGAGCTGACAGGTGCCAACGCACTGCCGAAGGCACTCAAAAGCTCAGGTGTCGGAAGTGCCACTGGCAACGACGACGAAGGATCTGGAGCCGACACTCCTACTCCCCAGGGAAAGCAGGGCAACGACGTCCCTCAACCTCCCTCGGAAGCGACCACAAACGATAACAGAGATTCTACAACTTCTGCCACTGAGCCTTCGAAGAGCCAATTCTTGACTACACAGGATCACAAAAGTGGTGGCAGCTCCTCGACCAGTTCTGAGAATCAGAGCGGTGGAATCCTTAATGGGTTGTTCAGCTTCTTCCGGCCTGGACCTACTCCTGAACGTCAGTCCTCAAGGACAACGAAGGCCGTGCGTCGTGGTCAAACGGTCGATGTCAAGGGCGATGGCGAGGGCCCCGATGACATTTCTGACCACGAAGTCCACCATAAGGTTCGCCGAAACAGTAGAGGCACGACAGATAACCCAACGATGAGGCCAAGCAAGCGTCCCGGTGCTACTCGAGGAGGTTCCATGACCTCTAACCCCGACGCTCAAGCGCCGCCAAGTACTTCCATCTTTGAGGCAGCCAGCGATATCCTGCACCCACCCATTCCATCGACCACTTGGCTTATTGATCCAGCTTCTCGCGATCGCACCATCTTCCATGACAGAATCTACCACCCCGAAGACATCCCGCCGCCTCCGATGAAGCGTCCCAATAGACTTGGACGCTCTTTTTCATCGGACTCTACATCGTTTGGTAAATCCCAGTCACGCGATGACGCGGCTTCTATCGATACAGGAAACATGAAGGTCGAAGAGAAGATTGCGCGAGCATACCACAAAGACCTGTCATGGCGAAAAGTACTGGTGCGTCTCGAGCCCGATGCGCACAACAACATGATCGTACGAAGAATGTTTGCGAATGCCTATGGCTGGCCTGTAGTCAAGCATCTTTGCGACACGCATTTCGGAGATACGTTCACTGCGACCACCAGGGACGAAGACGAGCCCGCAATCGATCGGGCCAAAGACTACTCGCAAGCCGATCACGATGCTGGAGAGGAAGTCAAAGGACAGAACGAGCTGAAACCTCTTCAAAGACGTGCGTCGGACATGCGCGAGGACCGGGATGAACTCAAACCACTACAAGCCAGCGCCAGTGGTGCTATTAAGCATAAGCTCAACCCGCAAGGCTCTGCTGTATGGGACGACATCTATTTCGAGGGCAGCGACGACGATGACGATGAAGAGGAGGGCTATGCAGCCAAAGTTCAAAGATTCCTCCATTTCAACCAAGGTGAAGGCGATGGTGCGACATGGGTAGGTGGCGGCGGTGCTCCGAAGAAACAGAGCACCGACAGCACTATACGCCCTGCCAAACAGCGTCAGTCCGCCGAAGTCCATCGCGGCCTTGGGCCTACCAGAAGCCATGAGCCGTATTCTCCTCGTCTGTCGACATCCTCGAGTACCGGTCCTGTGTTGTCGCCCAATTCGGCCAATGGAGAGTTTACAGGCAAAGTCTTGACAGAAGAGCCACCTAGTATGGATGCTGGTGAGAGCATGTTAAACAAGACCAAGCAGAGCAATGTCGCTGGCGTGGGTCTGCAGAAGAACGTCGAAGAGGCTATATCACAGCCCATGCCGGGCGCCGGTAATGAAGCAGGTGTCAGTGAGCAAGTTGCTAGAAAGTCTGCAAAGTAGAAAGTGTAGGTAGATCTTTCCCTGTTAAGACAACCGATGCCCAAGTCGTTCCTGCCTTCAATCAATATCATTGAAAGTATTCTCACGCACCCAACGCTTCCGCCTTGATACATTATTATTCTGTCTTCTCCTCGATCATTCAGTCAACCTTCACTATATCGTCATCCTACATAGCCGAACCTGATATTGTTCTTCCGAAGATCAACATGCCAGCCAGCAGTGGTAACCGGATACCACGTCGTCGACACAAACACACCATGTCTCCAGACCATCATCCTCAAGTCTCCGCCACGACACCACCACATCATCGCTCCCAACGTGCCACAGCCGCACCGTCGGCGAGCTCCTACACATGGCAAGACCTACGCAAAGACCCATCAACAAAAAAGCGAGCCACTATCGCGACAATCGGATCCGAGAGCACAACTACACGTTCAGTAAAAGGAGGAATGGGATACTTGATGACGGGAGGGACAGCTGCAGGGATGAAGATGGGTGTGTCTACACATCATCCACTGTTCTTGCCGCAAATCAGTGTTCCTAAGCCAAAGGGCATGAGACAGGAAGCGAATCGGAGAAATCTGCATTATGTGCTTCTAAAGACTGGTTGAGCGCGGACAAATTCTTGTCTGGCAGAAATAATTTCTATCGCGTTTTTCCTCATCGCTGCCACGAAGCTCCAGGTTGCGCGAGTGAACGGTAGAAGCGTAATGTGGCATATCTCATACAGAACGAATATCTACTACTTTGACAATTCTCCTCTCACGGCATCAGCGAATTGCTTGACTGCCCAGTCAAAGCTGTCCAAAGGCGCAGTAGCGAAAGTCAGACGCAGCTTGACTCCCTTGAGCTGATCGGGCTCGGCCGCGAACCAACTGCCTTTGCTAATCACGACTCCCTTCTCCATCGAGCGGTTGTAAATTCTCTCCTCGAGGTCCAACAATGCAGTCTTCTCCTTCTCAATCGAGCAGTCCGAGCATGACGAGCACGAGATGCGGGGTGTAGGTGATTGCAGATGCAACCACAGGAACATGCCAGCTTCAGGGACAACCCATGTGAACAGATCTGGAGGCAGATACTTCTCACACGCTGCTACCAGAGCATCTCTTCGTTGACGGTATTGGTGAGATAGGAATGACAGCCAACGGATGAACCCATCATGACCCCAAGTCACATCGAGCAACTTGTACATGGCTACTTGCGAGAAGCCAGAAGGTGCAACACTGCCTACTTCTGTGTAGTTCATGTACTTTTCGGCGATTTGGGAGCAACATGTCATCCATGCGCATCGGAGTCCGGGTGCGAGGATTTTGGATGTAGCGTCCAGGCGTACGACACGGCCGGAAACATCCATGGAGAGATACGACGGAGGCAGTTGGCGAAGGTACTCGTCAACAGGCATTGGTGCGTCTTCTCCGAACTCCGATCTTGAGTGTAGCTTGAGGAAGTAGTACGGGTCGTCCTCGATGATGTACAAATCGTGTTCCTCAGCGACCTGATAGATCTTCCTCCTTCTCTCTGTCGATTGAGTGGCGCCTGTGGGGTTCTGTCCGCAAGGCACAATATACATCAGCGACGGCTTCTTTCCTCTAGTCGGATCCCAGTTTCGCAATTTCGCTTCTAGATCTTCCGGGATAAGACCTTCGCCATCCATTTTGATACCGAGGATGTTGATCCCAAGCGGCGTGACAGCTTCGATGGCTCCGGGATATGAGTACTCTTCTGTAACGATCCAGTCTCCTCTGTTGCAGAACATGCGGAATACCGTGTCCATGGCTGACGTGGTACCACTTGTCAAACAAGTTTCCCAATCATCGTATGGCGGATCATGAATCATCTCGATATGCTCTGTGATGAACCTCAACAGCTGTGGTGATCCAGCAGCATAGCCATAGTTCAAAGCAACAGCAAAATCGAAATCTTGCTCGCCGCGCATACAAGGCATCACAACAGCTTCATCCTCTACCCCAGTCGCCCTCGACGTCTTGCCAGAAAGCTGCAAGCCATCCCAAGGAAAGTACTCTGGAATTGGTCGGCCGGCTCCTAGACTGATCTGTCGTTGTGGGATTATCGGTGCACCGTCTGATCCAGGCTTTACACTGCTGGCTGACGCTTTGAGGTTTGAAGGTAGTCGGTTACGGCATTCTGTGCTGAGATGATGATGCCAGTTTTTAGACTTGGGCTTGGAGTTTGGTCGGCAGAGTTTGAAGTCTTCGGAAGAGGTGAAGGGAGCGGGACCAGAAGGCAGTGGAGAAGAAGTGGTTCTGTGCTCAGTGTATTGAGCAATTGCCTGAGACAACATGATTTTGTGTAACGAGTTGAATTGATGAGAGACTATCCGAAAGTAAAATTGAGGTATAGTGATTGATCAAGTCTTTCTTGACAATTTGGATATAATTGAATTGGAAATAACTCCAGGTACGTATGGTTGAAGCGGAGAGATCGAGTATAGATATATGGATGGTCAATCAGATATTCGGACAATTCGGAGTATTGACCTTTGTGCTTCCTTCGGAGTAAACTCTTGCGTATAACGTTTCCTCACCCCCTTGCGTCGATGTGGCAGATAAGCAATCGAAAGCCGTACCGGTGGAATGACCCTCAAAATGGATGATATCCGATAGGGAAGTTGGCAGCCGATGAAACGCGGACACGTCGGGTAGTGCTTTCCGTTCTTGTACGGCCTTAAGAGTTCAGGATAATATCAAGATTTGGCATTGTGAAGACAAAGAATCAATGTGTGCACCGCCTTCGTTCATCTCGAATCTGCAGATTGTTGTGATCACAAAGACGTCATCGTCTTCAGGGAAATGGTAGTACAGCATCAAGTCTCCGAGAGTGGTGCAAGATTTTGCAACGACATTGCCGCGTAACAGCGTCTTCCGACCATTTTGGCAGTGTGTTTTCCAGTGGGACATTTGTTAGCTCCTGCCTCCGGATGATTCACTTCTTGCATGATCTCGTATATACGCATATAAGTTGCACGATATTTACATCTTTGATGACTCGCGAGCTTTCTGATTGTTCAAAAGTTTCAACAAGAAACCCTGAGCATCTTCACGCTCCATGAACACCTCAAGCATTCTGACTCCTTTACCGTTCTTGAGTGTCTCTGAATCCATCGCTTCTTTCAGCCCACCCCAGGTCTGTGCAGAGAACGTGTTGTTGGCAACTTCTTCTTCGGTGGCGCCAAACATGTTGAGTGCTTGTAGATATCTCCAAGACGCAATGTCGTTATAGGTCTGCTTGCGTCCATGAATCACGCGCTCGATTGTGTAGCCGTCGTTGTTGATGACGACGATGACTATGTTCAGCTTTTCTCTAATCATGGTGCTGATCTCTTGCACAGTCATCTGTAAACTTCCATCGCCGATGAAGAGGACTACGCGATCTTCGCCACCCTTGTTGCTGCCGGACCTGTTCTTCCATTTCTCCGAATCGCGTTGTGCCATTGCGGCACCAAGTGCGGCTGGAAGCATGTATCCAATGCTAAGCCAAGTGACTGCGGTGAAGTAGACGCTTCCAGTAGGCAATATGAGATCACGAGTACCATGAGAAGCGGTACCAGTCTCGCCCATGACGATGTCACCAGGCTTCAGCAAGGGGTTGATAAATCTATAGAAATCTTTTTGAGTAAGTAGGCCAGATGGCTCGGTGGAAGGTTGTGCCGGACCAGAATTTGAGGGAGTCTCAGGTCTCGAGAGTTTGCTGCGGTCCAGCTGTTTCAGTAATTCTGCTACTAGTTTCTTGTTCGAAACATCGCGAGTGATCTCGGTCCCGATCTTGACATGACGTTCGGAGAAGGAAACAGTATTTGCCTGTTTCGGTATGGTCGAGAACAATGCTGTGTTGGTGCTGCTGAAATGAGGTCCGAACACCAAAGCGAGATCTGCTGACTCAAAATAGTCCTTCGCGCCTTTGCTACCCAGGTCGGCGTTATAAATACCCTGGAAGCTCTCCAAGTGTTCGTTAACCAAGCCCTTACCAAATGGCGAGGTCCAAACAGGCCACCCCGTGACTTTGACAAGCTCGTTGATCTCGTCCACGATATCCAGACATCTACTCTCACCATCCACAAAGACTAGTGGGTTCTTGGCAGAGTGCATCAGTTCGAGCACACGACCAGTAACCTTCGACTCGTTGTCTCCAGTTGCGATTGCCGGTAGTGAGATCTCAGACTTGAGGCCAGCCGCGGACACCTTCACATCCACCATGTCAGCTGGAATCTGAACATACACCGGTCGACTGTGAATCAGGGCCTGCTGCACAGTCACGTCGAATTGCTCGGGAGCGGTACGAGGATCCAAGAGGTTCGTCTGAGCGATGGTCACATGAGTGTGCATGGCTGCAAAGCGATCAAAATCGCCGTCGGCGAACGTATGGTGTACATTGGTACGAGCTTCCTGAGTTGCTCGAGCTGGAGTACCAACGATGGATATGATGGGTGCCTTCTCCGCATAGGCCCCCGCAATACCGTTGACAGCGGAGAGCTCTCCCACACCAAACGTGGTGACAAGAGCACTTACGCCATGAATACGAGCGTAAGCATCAGCGGCGTATGCGGAGTTCAGTTCATTACAATTGCCAACCCAGTGCAAGCCAGCAGGTTCGACAAAGTCCAGAAGTCGAAGGTTATAGTCGCCAGGAACACCAAATACGGATCGAATGCCAAGTTGATGAAGCCTTGCGAAGACGTAATCGGCGAGTGTGACGGTGTCCTGTGATGTTTGGGACATGGTTGAGTTGGTTTCAAGTCCAATGATGTGAGAACGGGGTTCACGTCAAGTGACTATACGCGATAGTAATAGAAATCGAAGTCCGATAAAGATGCTTGTCAACAGAACCAGCTGCGACGTATGCTCGGAAAGGATGATATGTCGTTGTCATCGGAGTGAGCGGGGCATTCACCACCCGGATCTGCCAAGCCGCTCCCAACCGAACTCGCCGAAGACTCCTATCGAATCGGAGTGATGTGGTATCTTCTTTCTCCGACTTAACCATTCCAAAAAGAAAAACACGATTCACGTCAAGAAATTATGCCGCCTCGAGAGGCAGCTTGCGAGCCTTGCAGGAAGTCGAAATTGGCCTGTGATCATGTTCGGCCGGTATGCACGCGATGTCAAGGCGCCAACAGAGCCGAAGCTTGCGAGTATAGAATATCTCCATTTAAAAGGCGACGAACAGATTTAGGTCCTTCACCTAGGATAGTCAATTCACGGTACAGCTTGTCAGAGATTTCACGATTTTTTTTGATGGTCAATTGATGGTGTTATAGTACTGGTAGTCAAACTCGAGAATCTGAACCACCAGCGACGGCAGCAGCGACGCCAACAATACGGCCATATCCGAATCCAGGTTTCCAAGGATCATTGAGTTCTGCTGCAATCTTCAGTCACATCTCGCCTCGACATCATGAACCTGGAAGTGCTCAGCCGGAACCTGATACCGTGCCGGCCGGAGTGTCTGCGCCAGCATTGCTTGACAACGATGACATCGCATGCAGACAAGGCACTACATTAATCAAGTTACTGCTAGATGAGTATCCTCTGCGCACCCTAAAGGATCTGGTGTCTTTCTGGTTGGCTAAGGGTATCAGCCTCGCCCATGCCGAATCCTTATTGGATTCATGTGTGGAGAGTATGGATGAAGCATTGAACTTTGGACAGCCGACGGATACTTGCATGGAACACTTGACTCGAAATTCACAAATTTCGCTACTCTTCAACCGGGAGTCGACTTTCAACTCATACGTAGCTCAATTCTCTGGACACAATTCGAGATTGGAAACGTTGGGCATATTTTTATCGGCGGTCGCTAGAGCTACGAATGACGTCCCATTCTTCCCACCGCTGTATAAAACAGACGAGGACAAGTTCCGACTTCGAAAGCTGGCTACACGGTTAAGCGACCACGCTTTGGAGGTTTGTCTTTCGCTCGACTGTTTGAACGATCTTCAGCTCGCCTTCCAATACGAAAACTTCATCGTGCATACGTTCGTGGACGGCGACCAGAGTTACAGCTCTTGGCGAAGACTCGGAGATGTTATCGCCTCGATGCTTGCTCTGGGTTATCATGAGCGAGTCGAGACGCGATCAAGAATTCCTGAATTTCTCGTAGAGCTAAGGCAGAGTGCGTTCGCACGCATATACACTGATGATAAAGAAGTATCTATCTTCCTTGGTCGGCCACCTCGATTGAGCAGAAGATTCTGTCACTTCCGGATACCAATCGCACTCGACTCTTTTGAATTGCCCGCTCCTGGCACTGAAAGCAACGGACAAGCAGACGCGATCAAAATTGATTACAGAGCAGGCTGTAGTTGGGCTGCCCTCTGCGCACAGCTGAAAGAAGAAATTTTGGAACTTTTCATCGAGAAGAATCGCGAAAATTGCGTCCAACGAGCAAGCATAATCTGTGCAAGAGCTGAAGCTCAATGGCAACAGCTACCCACGCATATGCGTTATGACGTTGGCTGCCTGAATGACTACAGAAGGAGCCCTTTCGAACGCGACTTCTTGATCAGTGCTCGGCTGGATCATATACACATCAGTTTCCTGCTACGATTTGTTCTACTCAACAGTATGGCTCAGCCAGACGACGAGATGATCCAAATAGCACACGAGATGCTCACTCTAGTTGTTCAAGCCGTCCTTGCTCGCGATCGTCTCGCCAATTCTGGAACTGGTCTTGTCTGGAAAGTCATCTTCTACGGCTTGCCGGCTTCTGGCATTATATTGCTAGCAATTCTTGAGCAACGCAATCCTCATCACTTTGGTGGCCTGTCTCGCGCCAAGGTCTTACAGAACCTGAGGATTCTTGTGGCCGAAATTCAAATCGGCGCCTTGTCTCATCCAAGAGAGCCGAATTTTGCACTGCTCACAAGAGCTGCCCAGACTATTGAAAACTTCCTGGATTCTGAGGAGAGGCATGACCATCATCCGAATGGTCAACTCAACACTCATCCGGATGCCCCTCCTGGACAGATGGGCCCATGGGCTTCCAACTTGAATTTGGAAGCTTGGGACTTTGATCTAGGATTTTGGGAGAATTTGGCCGAGCATCCTTTCTTGTCCAACCTCGAGTTCCCAACTTAGACAGATCTCATGCTATAAAGTTATCAAACAAAATCACGGAGACTCCAGGCGAATGCAGCACACGTAGCCTCCTAGCATCGTCGAAGCCCGAAGGACACGTATCAGAACTCGCTCAATCAAGCTTGCTCTCCCGCAACCGCCCTCGCCGTCTTTTAGCCTTCATATACTTGCTAAAGTCATGTCCTCTCATCAAGTCAGTCGTGGTGGTGTAGTGGTATCACACCTGGTTAAGTTTGGGCACGTGGTTCTTTCGCTTAGCGTGGTCCCGATGAATCAGGAGGTCGCAGGTTCAATCCCTGTCCACGGCTTGAACCTTGACTTGAGTTGCCGGTGGTTGTTCGAGTCGGGTTTTTCTTTTTTGCGTTCCTGGTGTCCATGGTGCTTGGACTTTTTGCTGGTGGGTTTCTCAAAAGTTTGATGTATTCTTGCTTGCTGCTTTTTTCGCGTTGGTTGGTTGGTGGGTATGGAGAGAAGGCAATGTCTTCGATATGTTCTCCGGGCTTTTCCTCGAGATGGCTGGATATCAAAAATGTTGATCTTGACAGGCCCTTGTTTCACGGTCCGGCGTTTTGGTTAATGGCATGCTCATACTCAGGTATCATCTAACCATGAATTAGCCATGATGCCCTCTATTGAACGCGAGTGTCATGCTTACCTTGTGAATGTTCCGTTCAGACACTGGTCTCGCTCAAGGGCCGATTCTGAGATTTTTGAGGAACAGGAGGCTGCAATGATGCGAGAGTGGCACGAAACTTGGCGTTGTTGTTTGCGCCTAAAGCAGCCGTGGGCCTCACACTTTCCTCTATTGTACAAGAATTACAATTTCCATTCTCAGCAGTAGTCACCTGTTTCGTGTTTTCCCTCGCCAACTCATCGACATCATGGCAGATCCACCGACCGACATATCTCCGTTCAAATGGTCGGTTTCTTTACCATATTTCGACAACAACGATCCTCTCATCAACATCCCCACCAAAGCCATGATCCACGCCTCGCAAGATATCATCAAGGAAAACATGACCTCAAAAGTCGTCGGCGTTGGCCGCCAATTCGTTGTCAAGTATGGAAGAGGACTTGATCTCATCGAAGGTCAGAACGCAATCTGGGTTGCAACTCACACCGGCATCCGGGTGCCGAAAATCTACGCCTTGTACGAAGACTCCGAAGACGAGATCAAGTACATCATCATGGAGCGACTCCCCGGAACCACGCTAGAAGAAGCTTGGCCTTCTATCTCACATGCACAAAAGGAGATAGTATGCGTAAAACTCAGAGATATCATGCAAGAGCTCAGAGCACTGCCATCACCAGGTGGCTACTGTAGTCTCGACAAAAGACCACTGCCAGACGGTCTCATACATTTCGAAGGAATCCACGAAGATCCATCAATCATATCCGGCGGCCCATTCGCAACAGAACAAGATCTCAACCGTGCGATACTCCAACGCGCTGCAACTTTCCACGAGCACCTCAAGGGTAAAGCGAAATTCTACGAACGCGTTTTTCCGGAAGTATTCATCAATCATCCTCCAACCTTCAGCCACGGTGACTTCCAAAGGAAGAACATCATGGTGAACTTCCTCGAAAGTGGGGTTGAGGTTGCACTGATTGATTGGGAGAGTGCGGCTTGGTGGCCTTCGTACTATGACTACTCGACTGCATTGTTTGGCTGTCACCGTTTTGCAGATGACTGGCATCACTGGCTTGAGAAAGTATTGGATCCGTGTCTGAAGGAGGCACCGTGGGTTCTCATGTTGATAAATGAGCTGTACTACTAAGTACTGGTATCTCTCACCACGTTAGTATGAGGCAGACCTGAACAGCCGCTGTGCGTTCTCTGTGTCTCTCACTTCCTTGATTTCCCACGGATTAGTCCCAATCATGCTCAACTTGGTCTCCTTCATCTTGTGCTCCAGAGCGAAATTCGAAATTTGAAGGAGAACGGATGCAACGATTTTCACCTTGGTTCGCATGCTCGAGACTCCTGAACAGAAATGGTGGCTTGGGTGTTAGAACAAGATATACCAGTACAGAAGGTCTTGTGGACATGCTTACCACTCGCTCTTTCTCTCGCATCTCGTAGTTCTGACTTTCTTTCTCGTGTAACAAATTTCGTTTGATCACTGTTGCCAAAAACGACACCAACCGAACATCTTTCCGTCACATTTGACAGAGGCGGTTGTGCTCATGAGTCTGCCGGCCTTTGTTCTGATCAGCGACAACTACTTCTTTGGACACAAAACCAGAAATGAGATGCAAAACCGTGTTGATTTGAGTACAGCTATCTGCTACTTTGGTAGCCTCTGATGTTCACAGCGAAGTGTCCGAGCTAAAGCTGTCATCAGCAAACCTCCTTCATGATATGCTCAGCCTTGTCCATGTTCTTCTCTTCATCAGCAGTAGCTACAACTGCCCGCCTTTCCCACTCCCCGTTTTTGTCAGACTTTTGCCGCGACTGTCTTCCACTTTGCGCCTTTTCAGAAACAAAAGTTCACATTTCCATCAAAGTCCTCCCACAGTCCATCCTCTGGCAGATCGTCCTCCCTTCTAGGACCTTCACAGCCTTCATTGAATACGTACTCCTCGAATGCTTCATGCAAGTGATAGTATTCCGGCTCAGAAAGAGCTTCTCCGCGCAGGACACAGTCTATCGCATCTGTGCACCAGCCAGGAGAGGTCATCTTGGGCACGTTCAAGACCCTCTGAACCAGACTGAGGAACTGCACACGCACCAGGGCCTTCATCTGCATTGAGATACGTCTGAAAGTTGATGCCCAACTTCCATCGGTCAGTGTGACGCTGAGGGATAGCATTTCCAATGTCTCCGAATGGCGGAGCAGGAAATTGACTAGCGAATCTTCGGAGACAGAGAGGTTGTCGAGCAGGACGTCACGAAGGCACTCAAAGCTCATTGCATCCAGCAGATCATTCGCGATGTATTCTTCTTTTCTGTGTATTAGAGGCGGCATCTCTATCCAGATGGTCTCCAGTGAGTGTGTCTTACGCAGAGCTTTCTCGAGGTCGAAGCCGAACTCGGTCTTTGGGTTGTTATCAAGACGATTCCAGCCGATGCGGATATGCTTCAAACGCCCAAGAAACTCCAGGTCTCCGTCCTTGGAGTAGTCAGCACACCTGAATGGGAAATCGATGATGGTCAAGGAGTTCAGATCAATTCCAGTGTTGTGTACAGCTTGCATCAAGTCGGTCATCTCAAAGTCAGAGGGATCATGCGACTTAGACTCGATCCAAGAGCCTTTGGACGGGTGGATAGCCTCGAACATATGATACCTCTTGCCGAGGGTAGGCTCGCATGGTTGTGGTGGGGCAATCACTATGTTGCTGAGGTTGGGACACATCCTGAAGGCAAGATGAATAGTCTTGAAGAAGCGACGTCGAAACTCGCCACCCGACAATTTTGCAGCCAGGATCTGCTGGGCCTTCCAGTACTTCTCTTGAGACTTCATGAGTCTCTTGGTGACTCTTTTGGCTTCCTTATCGAACTCCCTGCATGAGTGCATCCACTTAGCGCGAGACTGAGAATTGCTTAGTAGCGGATCGCCATCTTCGTCATATTCAACATCTTCAGGCTTGAAATCCCACCAGTCGGGGTAGGCATGTTGAAGGTGGTCGTGGTCATCGATCCAGGTTCGGAACTTTGATTGAGACTTCAAAATACTGAGGTCCACAACAAGGGTTGTGACGTGCTTGCTGAAGACTGGGTGCTCAGCAATCTCCTTGACTTCTGCACAACTGTCTGGATGGCGAAAGAGGAAGAGTCGCGGTATCAGGTAGGGCGCAGCAGCAGATGCAAACTCTTTGGACACCAGTCGAATGGGTTTGAGCAGCCGCGGGTTGGCATGAAGGAAGTTACAGATACGCTGCTTCAGTTCAAGCGGAAGTTTTTCCATGTTGGGGTGGATGGTGATGGACGGGAAGACAGAGGTAGAGAGCGGGATATTTGGAGCGCGCAGAGATGATGGATGAGCAGCGTTGGAGTTTGCAAAGAGCGGAAGGAGGGCTGAGAGGGTGGTTGAGATGGAGACGCGTGCGTAGGATTGGCTGGAACGAGGTTTGTGATGGAGCGAGGAGTTTGTCTTGATGGTGTGTGATGGACAAAGAAGTCAAGTGAAGGTGTTGTTGCAGTCCAAGCTTGAGGCGTGTTTTGGTGCTTGCTCAAGGCAGGCGCGATGGCTGTGTTGAGAACTCCCACGCGAACTACTCGTTTGATTTACCTGAAGTTTAAGGCTGCCAAAGAACAAACTTCGTCAAAGGATTCCTTTCACTTGATACAGAGATCGAGAGCGCACAATCAAGGCTCTTCTTACTAGGCACGTTCAGCTGCTTCCAATACGGATTGTCAAAATTAATGGAGATGGACAAAAATCTTGCTTTTTGCTTACTATGTACACAGGGTAAGACTAGCCCACTACTTTTCTCCTATGTGCAGCATCTATCTGCTGTTCTCCTCCCAGGTGGGACCAGTGCAGTTGAATCCAACAGAAGACAAGTTGTCACACAGGTACTGGCTGGGAGCAGTTCTGTTAACAGTGTCGACGATGTCGATACCAGTGATCTCCATACCCGTGCAAGGACTAGATCCGCTGCACTGCATACTCCCTACCACATCGCTGACAGCAGTGCCAGTCCAGTTCTGCAGACGGATGTCACGGAGGTTAAATTTGCTCGAATCACAGCCACCCGATGCGCCATTGTAGCTGGTGCACTGAGTGATAGCATAAATGCCGGTGTTGTTCTCCAAGACGAAGTCGGAGAAGGTGATGTTGGCTGCATAGCCAATGCCACCACCTCCGCCATTGGGAGGGTATCCAGTCGAGTTGCCAGTCCATGTCTTTACGTATGCGCCGTATCTCATGTTGTAAGAGCGGATGTTACGAGCAGTGACGTTTTCAATGTACTCGAAAGTGTCATCGTACTGACTGATACTGCCAATAGCAACGCCCAGACCCATATAGAAGTCACAGTCTTCGATCAGAATGTTGGTACTGTTGGCCTTCATGGCGATCGAGTCATCTCCGTTGGTCACGCTCCAGCGACGGAAGGTAATATTGTCCGCATACACAGTGTCGGCACCTAATAACGCTATTAGTGATCAACCTAGCGTAGAAGAGTCTTCTCGCTTACCGTCAGTGTTGAGAGAAGAGAAGTCAAAGCCGACGGGTTCATTACCGGTGCTGTTCACATAGATGTCTTCAAGAAGGACATTCTCGCTATGGATAACAGTCAAGGTCCACATCTGCGAGTCCAAGAAACGGGTACCCAAGAAGTTGCTGTCTTTAGTTCCGGTGATTGTAATCTGGTGGGGTCTACCTGGGCTAATTTGATGTCAGTCTATGTCTTGTCAATACGGCGTCCTTCGACACTTACTAGTTGTTGGTTCCATTGACGAAGGTATACCAAGCTTGTCCCGATCCATTAAGAGTGGCGTATCCATGACCATCCCAATTGATGTTCTCTCCACCAAACAACCAAGCACTCGACTGGTTTTGGTAACCCACAGGAAGCGAGTGGTTGAGCCAGTAAGGGATGTTAGTGTCCCAGAGCAAAAGACCATTCAGATCAACGTCGACATTCTTCAGGCCAGTAGTGTTCATGACACTGTGGATGTTGTAGGTCTCGTTGCGGAAGACGACCTTGCCTCGAGAAGGGCTCTCATTGTGACCGCATCTCTCGAAGGCTTCAATGATGGCTGGAGCCGAGTCACCGCCGTTTGCACATGGCTCGACGATACAAACACGTTCGGGAACGGTGACCACTGTTTGAGCAAGTGCTAACACCGGCACACTGAGTGCCGCGAGAAGAGAGGCGTACATGATATGGAGGCAAGAAATGAATTGAACACTTACAGCACAAACAGCGAGGCCGGAGGCCCTCTACATATATTCATTCGCCAGCAGGGTTCCGGCGTCAGGTTGCATCGATCATCATGCAAAATTTCCATGATGCCTGCTGATCTCTGCCTTCATGGTTGCAGGGACGATCCCCGAGTCGGGGTACAACAAGGTCATGGTGGAGAGGATGATGTCGAAAGAGCTGGAGAAGAGCCGGAGCAGCACGGAATGATTTTCTTGGGGCTCCACATTGTCGGCAATTGAAGGTCGTCGGCAACTGAACCCCACCATGTGCAGACAAGCTCCATTTTATTGGTGCTAATGTGACCAAGAACAGGTCTTGTTTGCAGGAAGAGTGTGGGTAAGATGTGATGAGGTGGTCAAGACTGTCAAAGTGCACGGTGGATGTGCCAACTATTACTTGTGAACGTGAGATCGACAGCTTTTCGCCGGATGCATTAGTTATATGATCATAAAAGTATGGACAAGATTGTTTATGCAGGCCACTTTGAAGGAGCATCGATGACGGTCCTTGAGAAGCGAGCACTGATTTGGTCTTGAGCCTTCTGTTTTTGCTTAGCACCAATTCCTGAGCGGTCCAACACAGGTGTCGCGTTCATGATGTTGTCGAAATCGTCGTCTTCAACACCGCCGACATCTGAACCTGACTCGTCGTCGGAATCGTGAGCCGGCTTGGGTTCGGTCTGTGCAATGCGACCTGGTTGCGGCTTGTCGTCTGCAACTGCGGGAGCAGGGTTCTGGAAGGGCTTTGAGGCCAGCACGCGACGGCGAAGCTCAGCCATCTCTTCCTCGTCGTCATCTGAGGGAGGCAGACCGTAAGGATCGTGGTCATCCTCCTCTTCTTCGTCCTCATCATCTTCGTCCTTCTCTTCCTTCTCTTCGCCGTCGCTATCCTCGTCGCTTCCCTCCTCATCAGACTCATCGAGCATACGAGTGCGATTCAAGTTGCCTCCTCTCCAAGCATCATCCTCGTTAGCTTCTCTCTCGGCGCGATCTGCGGTGTATTCGTTCTCAATCTTCTCCAGCCAAGCCTCCTCGGCCTTCTTGATACCAGCCTCATCCTCACAAGCAGCGTATCTCTTGAGCACAGCTTCGTTGATGTCAAGGAAAGCTTGGCCGTAACTGAAGGTGCTGAGAATGTGCTCAGCCCACTCTTTCTTTCCGCAGATGTAGAAGCAGGCGGCGAGAGCCTCGACACAGTTCATTCTCCAAGGCTTGCCATAGTTTGTAGGGTTCGCGGCAATCAGGTAGGGAAGAAGTCTTTGGTGCGGGCCGCCAATCTTCGAGAAGGGGACTTCCTGGATACGCTTCCAGCTAGCTTCGACAACGGCAGCACCGTACTGCTCGAGGAGAGGTGCGTCTGCAGGCGAGATGATGGTCTTTGCGTTGGGCGAAACGACGATACCGGCGAACTTCTGGCCGACGTGCAATTCACGCATGAGGCCCAGACGCATCAAGCGCTTACCACTGCATCGTTTGGCGTCGCAGTGGCCGAGATCCCAGGCAGCGGCCTTGTAAGGAGGACGCTTGGATGAAGCCGGGTCGACCTCGCCTTCCTCACCACGGGCAGGAGGTAGAGGACGGGCAGATCGGCTGTTTGGGTAGCGCTTGCCCTTGTTGGACATGTCCTTCTTGTGGCGGACCATTTTGAGCTAGATTTCTCTTTCTTCGGTCGGTGTATAGATTGAGTATTCGTGTGGACGAGGCGACTACGGCGTGCAAGTGTCAAGTGTTTCGAATATGAGATTGTTTGAGTAGATGACGAGATGGAGGGGCAGGCAAATTCGACTTCAGAGAAAGTCGATGATGGACTTTCTCGCGCGAGTCAGTGGGGGGCTGTCGTCATGGCCCGCCAAGCAGCTCCCACCACAACGTGGTGCATACCGCAACTAACTTCCGACTCACTATCGCTGCCCGACTTTAATTACTGCATTTCTTCTTTCGGAAAGTGACTCTCTTTTCCGAACATTTCTGAACGCAGACTTCTCTCCCGGCATCGACCACCCCGAGATCGCCCACCGTATGGAGGCAGCATCAGCTAGATACGCGGCGCGGGACCGCTGGGTGCATGAGGGTCAACCTCCCCAAACACCCCTGCAGCGCTACATTCGTGTGTCTCACCTTTGCATCTTCGTATCGCTCTGACTACGTCTAACTCTCACCCTCAGACAATGCCTGCGACCCCCAAAACTTCGAGCCGAACCTGGCCCTGAATCTGGAGATAGCCGACTTGATCAATGCTAAGAAGGGCAATGCTCCACGAGAGGCTGCCGTCGCCATTGTCCAGTACATCAACCATCGCAACCCCAATGTCTCTATGCTCGCCCTCACCCTCCTCGATATCTGCGTCAAGAACTGCGGCTATGCTTTCCAGCTCCAAATCAGCACAAAGGACTTCCTCAACGAGCTCGTCCGTCGCTTCCCCGAACGTCCTCCTATGCGAGCAACTCGCGTCCAAAACCGCATCCTTGAGCTTATCGAAGAATGGCGCTCCACCATCTGTGTCACGTCAAAGTACAGGGAGGACCTGGGCTTTATCCGGGATATGCACCGCTTGCTGAGCTACAAGGGCTACACTTTCCCTGCTGTCAAGAAGGAGGATGCCGCAGTACTCAACCCTACAAACGACCTTCGATCAGCCGAGGAGATGGAAGAGGAGGAACGCGCTGCTCAATCAGCGAAACTGCAGGAGCTCATCCGCAGAGGTACCCCTCATGACCTGCAAGAAGCCAACAAGCTCATGAAGATTATGGCTGGATTTGACACTCGCCGCAAGACCGATTATCGCGCAAAGGCTGCCGAGGAGGTCGGAAAGATTCAACAGAAGGCAAGATTGCTGGAAGAAATGCTGCAAGGTTACAAGCCTGGCGATGAGATCAAGGAGGGTGATGTCTTCGAGGTGCGTATTGTTCTTTTATCACCATTATCATATACTGATGAGACCAGGAACTCGCAAACGCTTTGGCTAGCGCGCATCCGAAGATACAGAAAATGTGTGAGGAAGAGTCAGAAGATACCGAGGCCGTCGCAAAACTGTTTGAGATCAACGACAGCATTCACCGTACTAGCGAGAGATACAAGCTCATCAAGAAGGGTGATCTCGAGGGTGCCAACCGTATTGCCGCTGGTACTCTGGGTATCAGTGGTGCTGGTGTTAAGAGCGGCCCCAACAATGAGCTGTCCTTGATCGACTTCGGTGGTCCCGAGGAAGAGGAAGCCGCTCAGCCTGCACAGTCCCAGTCATCGCAGGCAGCTCCTCCACCTAAGGGCAACGCCCTGGAAGACGACTTGCTTGGCCTGTCCATGGGCGACTCTGCTTACGGATCTGGTGGTGCCTTGACATTGGGCTCTCCTAGCAATGGTCTGGCTGATCTTGCCGGCCCCTCAAGCTCACAGCCTACGCCCGCCCCAGCACCGGCTGCCATTCCTCCCCCTGCCCAACCCCAGGCAGCAAAAGCAAACTACGACCCATTCGGCATGATTTCCTCTCCCGCCCCTACA
>JGI24891J29808_1000331_pt1 | contig 37370 bp, 42 predicted proteins | sample FreactcultuFSWF8_FD_29808 | JGI IMG/M metagenome (IMG submission 29808) | reverse complement strand
AATATAAGTTGAAGTTGGGTAGCGGTAAAGCTACCCCAACTCCAGCTGCTGAACCTGAATTGCCACCTGCTGACGATTTAGGTAGCGAACCTGAACAATCCCCTGTTCAGCCACCAGTAGAACCTGAAGCTGGGCCAGCTGAAAATCCTTTGGAAAAGCAACCATTCGATGCTGGCGTTGATGCGGACGAAGACTCCGACCCAAAAAAATATATTGAAAAACTTACTGGTAAACTAGGCCAATCACTTAGAACTTACAATCAAAATCAAGGTCAACCAGATTTTGAATTGGAAAAGTTTGCTGTTAATTCATTGTTATCCGCTACACATACTGGTGAAATGGATGAACAGGACCAAAATGACATTATTAAAAAAGTTAAAGGTTCTGGCGGTGAAGATAATGAGGAAAACGATAATAGCAATCCAAATAATGATGATGCTCCAATAACTAGTCCATCAACTGGCGGTAATGCTGGCGAAGGTACCAGTGGTGGAGCTGACGGAGCTATTGGCGGTACTAGCGGTGGTGGTGCTGGTGGTATGTTTGAAACTGAGGATTTGTTTTTACACAATCCTAAAAAAAATAATATGTTCCAAGAAGGTTCTAATGATATATTAGATGAAATGAAACCATGTTGGAAAGGGTATAAACAAGAAGGTATGAAAGAAAAAGACGGAAGAAAGGTTCCAAATTGCATTCCAGTTAAAGAATCAAAGAATAACTTGATTAATTCGAAAAATAGTGGTATATTTGTAGATATAATTAAAAGAAAATTAACTGAGATGACAGAAACACAACCATTGGTAAAACCACAAGTATCACCAACAAAACCAAAAGAGCAACCAGTAAAGAAACCAAGTAGAAGAGATGCTCCATTCTTACCTGATGTTACCCCTAGTGTTCAACCAGCACCAAAGGCTATTAAAGAAGGAAGGAAAGATTATGAAGTATATCATAAGACTTTAGCGGCTACATTAGATGAAATAAGAAAATACGTTATTGCTAGAGGATTTGACCCAATTGAATTCGGTACTTTCGATGTTGAACATGTAGGATATGGTACAACAAGGAGAATTAACAAGGAATTATCTAAAAATGGTATTCCTTTGAAAAATAAACATATTAACGCTCAAGTTTATAGAATGGATAGCGGTACATATGAATTAAACATGTATATGTAATAATGAAAAAGTTATTTTTAATATATGTTAATCACGTAGGTAAAGATTATAAGGGTAATCATATCTATGAATTTATCTTTTCCGATACTATTAAGGATATTGATGGTGATGAATGGGATACATTTCCAGCATCTGGTAGGCCAGAGCCGCCTCATGACATTTATATAAAACATGTTGGTAAATTAGAATCTGAGTTAGTATTAGATGTAGTACAAAACAGTGATACATTTGCAGTATGGGATGCGGTTGATGGTGTGATAGCGTTAGCGTGGGAAAATATTAACGCTTACGATTCTTATCCAGATTATCGTTTATGTTTTAAATTCGGTGAAACTATTGAAGATGTTGAAGCGAAACTTTATGAAAAAGACCTAATATTGGAAAGTAATACAAAGAAAAATGAAAAACAAAAACAAAGTTAATGAAGGGGCATTAGATACTGGGATACAAAGTTATCCAACATCTTCTGTTCAAGGGTCAACGTCAAATACTGGTGCTGTTAAAAAACCAACAGTAAACGTAAAACAAGATAAATTAAATAAAGTCGTTCCTCAATTAAAGGGGGATGATGTTAATATTAATATCGTTGGTGAGGATACAACAATGAAACCAAAGAAGTTATCATATTTATCCGATATATTGGATGAAAATAATGAAGTATCAAAACCGTTTAATTTAAATGGTAAAAATTATCAAATGGTACGAGCTCTAACTCAAGAAAATGAAAAAGTTATGGGTGTTTATTCATTGGATGAAATGGATGAATTTGGCGAAAATCGTATTCATGATATTTCTGAATTTGAGAAGTCTATTGATAATAAACAACCTACAAGTGAAGAAGGTGTTGTTGAACCAGAAGGGCCACAAGCTGATGTATTAAAGCCAACAGCAGAACCCACTGAAAATGCACAAAGTAATCCTAATTTTGTAGGGTTTAAACACTTTATTGTTAATAAGAAGACTGGTAAGGCAAGGAAGTTTAAAGACATTTCTGAACTAGCTAAGGCTCAAATGGGTGATGATGAACAATACATGGGTGTACGAGATTTTAAGAAGTACGTTGATGAAGCATTATTTGGTGCTAATAAAAGGCAACCTCAACCGCAAGCTCAAGCTATGTCTGAGGAACAACAAATTAACGGCCAAGAAAATGATGAACAAATGGCACTTAAGGCTGAACAACTAATGGATATGATTAAGAAGAAACTTCCAGCTGGAATATTAGAAACAATTACAACCCCTGTTGCTCAAAGAGAAGTTATAGCTGCTTTTGCTGAAATGGTAGGTGTAAAAAGAAATGATTTGGTGAAGGTTGTAGCTACTCTGAAGGATTTAAATGCTAAACCAGCAAACAATATCCAAGAAAACAGAAAAGTAATAAAGACCATAAAAATAAAAGATTTAGCATAATGAGTGATTATAAAAAATTAGTTGCTTTGGCTCTAGCTAAGAGTCAAACAGTAAAACTAAAAAGACGAATAAATGAAAGTATCTTATACCCTGATGGTATGACTGAAAGGATGAACCCTAAACTTGAAGAAGATTTAAGATTACAAAAACACTCATTAGGTAAGCATCCAGCTTTACCAGAAGGTGATGAATATAGTTTTGAAGAAAAGATTATGGGTGAGAGGTTTAGTGAAGTTGCTAATAGGTATAAAAGAGCTTTTGATGTTGATACAATTGATACAGCTGAATTAGTTCAGAGTATGTTACCAATGGTAACTGATACAATGAGTATTGAATCTAAACACAAAAAAGATTTAGAAAAATTGGCGGTTAAGATGATTCGAGAGGAATATGATATTAGTGAAGATGCTGTAGAAATAATAGCTGAAATAACTGATGATATTAGTCTTGAGGGTACTATAACAAATCCTAAACCGATGCCTGTTGATAAGATGGAATTTGGTTCTCATGATGATATTGTTAATGCTAATGAAGAAGTATATAAAAGAAGATTCACAAATGCTATGACTCAAGGAGCTGCAAAAAAGTGTAATCATATGTTCCACATGGTTGATGATGAGTTAACTCAAATTAACCCTAAATTACCGAATAGATACGCTAAGATGATGGCCGCTGCTGATTATATGTATTATGTTGTTCCTGATTTACAAACGGCTGTTAATGCTGGCGTTGTTAGAGTTACATTTCCAACTAAAGAAAATCCTAAAGCTACTATATTTGCTCAAGCATTAGTTTTCCCAGTACTTGTACATGAGATTGTTAAGGGTGTAATGGAATTGTTATCAGCGCATGGTTTACCTAAAGATAAAAAATTAGGTAAGTTTGTTATCAATAAGGCTGATTTCTTAGCTGCTGAACCATGGGATATGAGAATTGGTCCAGCTATTTGGGGTAAATTCGCCGATATGATTGACCCTGATGATTTTGATTTAAAACATCATATTTATTCTGAATTGGTTAAACTTCCAGCTAAAGAATTTCACCGACAGATGAAAGAAATATTAGCTGGTACCAAACAAGGGAAGAAGATTATAACAGATGTGGTTAATAAGGTTAGACGTGAATTCCAAGAAGAAGAGTTTAATAACGCTTTAGATGAAACGGATGTTAAGGATGACGATGAAGATTTTAAGATAGATTTCTTTCTATAAAAAAGGGCACTCAATTGAGTGCCTTTTTTGTTTTATAGGTGTAAAATACACATTTTATTGGTTTTCAGTATATTTATTTAGTATGTTAACCAAACAAGAAATATTATTAGAGTACGGAAAATGTCTATCAAATCCAATTTATGCTATACAAACATATTTGGAAACATTTGATAAGACACAGGAAGGTTTCGTACCATTCAAGCTTTTCCCACGACAAAAAGAGATAATTAACTGTTATGAAAAGCATAGGTTTAATCTAGTAACTAAACCAAGACAGGCTGGGGTTTCTACCACTACTGCCGCTTATTTATCTGTAAAGGTCGCCTTTGCTGATGATAATAATCCAGAAGCGATATTGATTATTGCAAATAAACAAGAATTGGCATTTGAATTCTTAGCTAAGATTAAAGACTTCTTAAGCCAAATACCAAGATGGGTATGGGGTCCAGATTACTATGGTAACGCTAAAAATGAGAGTAAAGAAATATTCATCACAAATGCTAAAGGTGAATTAAAATTACCTAATGGTAGCCGTGTTAAAGCGGTTGCTACATCTAAGGATGCTCTTCGTGGTTTTACACCAACATATTTGATTATGGATGAAGCGGCATATATTGACAATGGTGCTGAAGTATTTGGTGCTGCGTTAACAGCGTTAGGTACGGGTGGTAAAGCTACGCTTATATCAACGCCAAATGGTATGGATAAACTATATTATGAAACATATTCTCAATCAAAAGCTAAGAAGAATAATTTCAATATAGTTGAAATGAAATGGTATGAAGATTTAAGGTATAATAAGGACCTTAGATGGTTGAAGGATGAAGAAGTGTTTTATGAGTACGAGTTTACGTTCGATTCATACAAAGAAAAAATACAACAAGGTTATAAGCCAACATCCTCATGGTATGAAGACATGTGCCGTGGTATGAATAATGATTCCCGAATGATTGCACAGGAACTTGATGTATCATTTATTGGTTCTGGTGGTAACGTAATTAATGAAGAAGATATTCAAGCGCAAGAACTATTAAATGTTGAGGAACCAAAATTTATCACAGGTTCCGATAGTGAAGTTTGGATTTGGAAACAACCAGAAGAGGGTCATCAATATATAATGGGGGTGGACGTTGCTAGAGGTGATGGCGAGGATTCCTCAACAATTGTGATGCTTGACTTTACTACGATGGAACAAGTAATGGAATATCAAAGTAAGATTCAGCCAGATTTATTAGCTCAATTAGTTTATGAGTATGGTGAATTATATAAAGCATATACAGTTGTGGATATTACGGGGGGTATGGGTGTAACAACGATATTAAAATTATTGGAGTTTGGTTATAAACGATTACACTATGAGGTTCCTTATGGTAAGATATTATCAAGTAAGGAAAAACAAAGGCAATTGGATAGTTTTAAGAAAGATGAAAAAACACCAGGATTTCAAATTGGTACCGTTCGTCTTTCAATGATTCAAAACTTTGAGGAAAAGGTAAGAAATAATGTAGTAAAGATTAGGTCAACTAGACTTATTAATGAAATTAAAACTTTTATCTATAAGAATGGTAGGCCAGACCACATGGATGGTTACCATGATGATTTAGTAATGTCATTAGCTATGTGTTTATGGGTGGTTGAACATTCCTTCAAGAACTTAGAAAAAGTTGAAAAACAAGCTAAGGCTATGCTTGAAAGTTGGTTGACTGTTGGCGGTGAAGTAAAACAACCAAATGTTTCACGTGGAACAGGGTTTGTACCTAGAGACTCAAGACAACAAAGAGAATTACCTAAACCTAAATTTAGTCCTATAGTTTCTAAGAATATGCAAGACCCTACAGGTCAATATTTATGGTTATTTAGCGGAACAAAATAATTTAACATGAAAGAAAGAAAAATTGGACAATTTGCCGAGAAGGGGTTTACCCCAATTTTATACACTTGGACACCTGAGACATCGGTAAAAAAAAATAATAAAAATATTGAACCTATCGTAGCGGCTGAATTTTGTACAGCTAAAGCTGGTTCAGAGGGTGGTGACTATATTACCACTTATTGTTACGACATAATTTTTAATACTAAATTAAATGAATTCGAACGACTTGCATACGTTGAGTGTGGATATGTTGAGTAACTCTTTATTTTAGTAATAAAAAGCCTATAATAAAATAAAAAAATGGCTAATAAAAATTTAACTGTTTTCCAAGCAATCGGTCAAGTATTAGGACCTAATGGAATCAAGAACAAACCGCAGCAACCTGCGAAACAAACACAAAGATACAACATTGGACAAGATGTTTTATTAAAGACTACAGATAAAAAGGAATACGAAACTGCTAAGTTACAAGCTCAACAGAATAAGTACTTAGGACAAATGTGGAAAAAAGTAGAGCATGGCTTATTTCAACAAGCTGTTAACTATGAAACTTCACGTATTGGTTCTTATTCTGATTTTGAAGCTATGGAGTTTTATCCAGAAATTGCCGCAGCTTTAGATATTATGATGGAAGAATCTACAACATTAAATAATGATGGTAGAATGATTAATGTTTATTCTGATAGCAAAAGGGTAAAGGGTATTGTAGAAGATTTAATGTTTAACAGACTTGATGTTCACACCGCATTACCAATGTGGACCAGAAATACTTGTAAGTATGGCGATAACTTCGTTTACTTAAACATTGATGAGAAGCAAGGTGTAACTGGTGCTAAACAAATGCCTAACTATGAAATGGAGAGAAGGGATGGTGGATTATTTGATATGATTTCACAATCTAATACTGAAGAATATAAGACTGATAAGACTAAATTCTACTGGCGAGGTCGTGATGTTGAATTTAACTCTTGGCAAATTGCTCACTTTAGGTTATTGGGAGATGATAGAAAATTACCATATGGTACTTCAATGCTTGAAAAAGCTAGAAGAATTTGGAAGCAATTATTGTTATCTGAAGATGCCATGTTGGTTTATCGTGTAACTAGAGCACCAGAAAGAAGAATTTATAAAATATACGTTGGTAATATTGATGATAAGGATGTTGCGGCTTACGTAAATGAAATTGCTAATAGGTTTAAAAGAACACCTATGGTTGACCCACAAACAGGACAAGTTGATTTAAGATATAATCAATTAAGTAATGACCAAGATTATTTTATTCCAGTGAGAAGTGAGGACGCACCGAATCCGATAGATACGTTACCAGGTGCTGCTAATCTTGACCAAATTGCCGATATTGAATATCTTCAAAAGAAGTTATTCACAGCCTTAAGAGTACCTAAACCATTCTTAGGTTTTGATGATACTACTGGTGAAGGTAAGAACTTAGCTTTACAAGATATTCGTTTCTCAAGAACCGTTAATAGGATTCAACAAGCGATGTTACAAGAACTTAATAAGATTGTTATTATACATCTTTATTTATTAGGTTTTGAGGAAGATTTAGANAACTTTACACTTACGTTAAACAATCCATCAACTCAAGCGGAAATGCTTAAAATTGAGCACTTACAATTGAAGATGACACTTTATAAAGATGCGGTATCTGATGCTGGTAATGGTTTTGGTGCTATGTCAATGACTAGAGCTAGAAGAGAAATATTTGGTTGGTCAGATAATGATATTAAACAAGACTTATTGGAACAAAGAATGGAAAAAGCTGCTGCGGCAGAGTTGGCTAATTCAGCTAATGTTATTAAACATACTGGTATGTTCGATATTGTCGATAGGATATATGGTGATATGAAACTAGCACTTAAGGGTGGTGGTACACCTCCAGAAGAAGGTGGTGAAGGTGGTGGTGGAGCTATCGGCGGTGGGGGCGGTGGCTTCGGCGGCGGTGGTGTTTCACCAGATGATTTAGATTTCGGTGACGAAGGTGAGGACGGTGAAGATGCTGAAATGGGTGGTGAAGCTGGTGGTGATGCTGCTGGTGGTGAACCTGAAATAGGTGGTGATGCTGCTGGGGCTGAACCTGCGGACACTACTGAACCTCAAGCAACGACAGCTGAAGAAATCAACAAGATTAACGCATTACTTACAGAACAAAAGAAAATCTTGAATGAGAAATTGGCTAGTAGGTCTAAAAAATATAACAACAGATTCTTTACTAAATTAATTGATTCTGTTGACCATGCTGAAAAGTCTGTTGATAGTATAAAAATCGTGGATAAGAACGTAAGAATTAACGAAACTGTTAATACTATGATTAAAGACATTGATGATATGCTAAAATAAGATAGCTTTTCACGGGAATAATGATATTTATAAATAAATAAAAAGATGGAGAATTTTGGTAAAATAATGAATATTTTTAATAATATATTAGCGGAAGGTATTTCTAAAAAAGATACTAATTCTAAGACGTTATTTAAGAAATATTTAAAGGCAATAAAGGAAAGTGACATCTTAAGAACTCAATTCTTAGTTTACAATAATATTGAAACATGGGTTGATGATGACGTGATGTCTAGTCATCTATTTATCTCCGAAAATTTAAGGTTATTAGAGAAGTTTAAAAAAGCAGATATAATAAAGGAGAATAAGAAGTTAGTTGATTTACTTGGTAGTAAACCTACTGATACCACATATGCTTTAAGTGATTTACACGAATCAATATCTAATTTAGTTTTTTTAAAGAGAGTTCCAGAAAATGTTGCAGGTATAACTGAGAATATTAAAAAGGTTACTAAGCACATAATAAACAACAATAAGGCGAAGGTAGTAAATGAAAGTTTTGATTTACCAAATAGTATGATTACAAATTTAATGCTAGGTAAATTCAATGAAAAATATGGCTCATTAGATGAGGCTGATAGAAAGATATTAACTATGTTAATTAATTCTACTCTTGATGAGAAAAAGGACTATTATTCAACTGTTGCTAGTGAATGTATTGCATTAATTGATTCTATGTTAAAAGAGTCCAACAACGATTCTAAGAATAAACTCTTACAAGCTAAAGAAAAATTAACTCAAAAAGTTGATTTAAACGAAGATAACTTTACAACTAAAGTATATAAATTGATTGAGTTGAAAAACAACTTAATTAATAGTTAAATTCAAAAAAAAATTATGGTTACAAAAAAAGCACCAAATGACAACATTGAAAAATTAAGAGTATTATCGGATGAATTGGTGAAATATGGTAATGAGTCAATTGTTAAACACAAAAGTACTCTTGAAAAGATAAAAAAATTAATAACGAAGATTCAGAATTTGGATGAGGTGAGACGTGTAATCGACTACGAAAGAATAATAATAAATAAAAACAATTAGCAAAGATGGCAGCAGAAGAAACTTGGAATGATTACAGCAAATTAGTTCTTAGCGAACTTGAAAGACTTAACGAAAGTTATGAAAAAATGAGGGAAGATATTCACGCTCATTTTAAAGAAATGAATGTTGTACTTTCTGAATTTAAGAACACTGAAAAAAACGTTACTGACCATAAGATTTGGATAGAGAAGGTAAATGACGTTTGGTCCCCAGCTCAAATGAAACAAGCTAAGGATGAAATATACGAACAGAAAGGAAAATGGACGGCAGCAGTTGCTATATTTACCTTTATTCAAATTGTTATGGGAATTATTATAGCGTTGGGTTTTAAATTATTTAAATAATATTTGACCAAATCAATTTTTTTTATTATATTATACCAAAATATACCAGGTATGAAAAAAGGAAAAGAATTGAAGAACAATGATTTTAAAAATTACAATGTAACTTACGGAAGCGTAAACAACAAAAACAACAAGGCTGTCTATATTAACATATCGACATGGGCCGAACCAGATTATGATGATGAGATTAATTATCATAGAGTCATAAGAGATATTGATAAAGGCATTCGCCAAACAATATTTCACGAATTAGATAAAGAAATTACTCCGTTCTTAAATAATAGGACGATTGTTGATTTTGATATAAGAGAATCTGGTATTAGGTCAACTAAGAAGAGTTTTACTAATTGTGAGATAACTCTTTATACTAAGAATGAAATACCTATTAATTCTGAAGATATTAAGCCATTCCTTGATGATTTAACTGAAAGTGTAATTGATAAGTGTTTTGAAAAAAATAAATACTTTAAGTTCAATAAAAGAAAGAAATAACTAAAAGCCTCATTTTTGAGGCTTTTTTTATTCCCGTACATATTTATTATAATAAAATATTATGGACGTAAGAATATTAAAAGCTGGAGAAACTGGGTTTGGTTATTTAATCGAACAAGATGCTGGGTATATATCACCCATGGAACCTAGAAATGCCAATTTGCTAAGAGAATTTGAGAGCATGAAAGACCATGGCCAACGTGAAACCGAAAATCTTATCGTGTACGTTGTTTTACAAAAATATGGTGTTAAGAATAGGAACGGTAGAATATACCCTGAAAAAATACTTAAGACACAAAACGAAATATATCAAGATGCTATCCGAAATAGAAGGGCTTTAGGTGAATTAGACCATCCAGAGTCATCTATTATATCTGGCGATAGAATATCACATAACATTATTGAAACTTGGTGGGAAGGTCATACTCTTATGGGTAAGATGGAAATTCCTATGACTAAGGGTTATATCAACATGGGTATTGTTTCAACGAAAGGTGATTTAGTTGCTGAGTATTTGAGACACAAATTTATGATTGGTGTATCATCAAGAGGCGTTGGTTCATTAGAAGAACATAATGGAACATTTATAGTTCAGGAAGACTTTGAATTAATTTGTTGGGATATTGTTACGGCTCCAAGTACACCTGGTTCTTGGATGTTCAGAAACAGAAACGAAGCAAGACCATATGTAGAGAGCTATAATATAGTAAACAAGTCAAATCTTAATGAGGGTTTAGATAAATTCTTATTAGATATTTTATAATATTTTTTATAAAAATTGATTTTTCATAAAATAACACATATTTATTATGTAAGTGGGTAATACTTAATCATTTATCACTAAAATTAAAGAAAATAAAATGGCAGAAAAAAAATCAGTTGTAGAAGAAGCATTATTGGACATTAAAAAAATTCAAGAAGCTTTAAAAAACAATACCAAAGAAATACTTCGTACTGTAGCGGTGGAAGAAATTAACGGGATGATAAAAGAGTCGCTTTTAGAAAGTGATTACGAAGAAGAAACTGTTAGCGATGAAGACGGTGAATCAAGTGAAGAAACTTCAACTTCTGACGAAGGTGGAGAAACTGAAACTGATACAGAAGTTGACGTTGAAGACAATGATTCTGATGACGAAGAAGAAGTTGATATTCAAGCACCAGAGGAAGTTGGCGGTGACCAAGAAGACGATATGGACATTGATATGTCAGGTGGTGATGAATTAGATATGACAGGTGCGTCTGATGATGATGTTATCGCAATTTATAGAAAATTGAGTGGTGATGACGAAATTGAAATTGTAGGTGACGAAATTCACTTGAACATTTCAGAACCAGGCCAGTACATCGTTAAGAAAGGTGGTCTAAGTGGTGGTGCAATGCCATCTGCTGAAACAGGTGATGAATTTGGTGGAGATGAGTTTGGTGGCGATGAATTCGGTGGTGAAGAAGGAAGTGAACTTGGCGGTGCTGAGGGCGGTGAATTCGGTGGTGCTGAAGGTGGCGAATTTGGTGGAGAAGAAGGTGATGAATTTGGAACTGAAGTTGGAGCTGAAGGCGGTGCTGAAGGTGGTAGCGAATTTCCAGAAGAAGAAACTGAAGAAGAACCAATCTACGAAATCGAAATGGATGATGAAGAAACTGTAACTGAAGGTGACGAAGAAGTTACTGAAGGTGAAGAAGACGAAGAAGAAACTGTAACTGAAGGTGGTGAAGAAGACGAAGAAACAATTGAAGAAAAAATTAGTATTGGTACTGGCATGAGCGTAGGTTCACACCGTAACAAGACTGTCAATTCAACTGGTGCTGGTAGCAACCCTAAGATAGCAAAAGAATCTATCGCATCTAAGAAAGTTCTTACTGAAACTGTAACAAAGTACAAAGCGTTACTTAAAGAATCTGCTGAACTTAAGCGTGAAAATGAAGAATTCAGATTAGCTCTTAAGCAATTCAGACATACATTAGTTGAAACTGTGGTATTCAATTCAAATTTAAGCTATGTAGCTAAATTGTTTATCGAACATTCAACTACTAAGGATGAGAAGAAAAAAATTATCGAAAGATTTGATAATGAAGTTTCTAATCTAAAAGAATCCAAAAAGTTATACAAAACTATTGTTAGTGAATTAGAAACAAGAAAACCTATGAACGAATCAATAGAAACAAAAATAAACAAAGTGGCAACAACTGGTGGTTCTAAACAATTAAACGAAGTAACCGCTTACGTTGACCCTTCTACACAAAGAATTAAAGATTTAATATCTAGGGTAGAAAACAAAGATAAATACTAAAAAAATAAACCAAAAAAATTATGTCACATTTATTAACATCTGGACAAGTCGGTAACATTGGTCTTAACCACATGAAACAAATCCGTCAAGAAACACAAGCTAAATGGAACAGCTTAGGATTCTTGGATGGCCTTAAGGGTCACGTTAAAGAAAACATCGCTCAATTGTATGAGAACCAAGCGTCTATGCTTTTAAGCGAAGCTACTACATCAACATCATCTGGTTCTTTCGAAACAGTTGTATTCCCAATTGTACGTAGAGTTTTCTCTAAATTATTAGCTAATGACGTTGTATCCGTACAAGCTATGAACATGCCAATTGGTAAATTGTTCTTCTTCGTTCCACAAACATCTAGTCGTGTAGACAGTACAGGTGCTGCTGGTAATGATTATGCAACAACTCCATACGGTCAAACTTTCTCAGCACAAACTGGTCTTAACGGTGCGCACAATGGTAATGCTACTGCTGCTGCTCTTCCACTTGCTGCTGCTACTAATGGTACCCCAATTACACAATGGATGGCTAAGAATATGTACGATATATTCTATAATGATGGTCTTTTCGATAACTCTAAGGGTACATTGACTATTAAGTATATGAATGGTATTACATACGGTAACGCATGGGTATTTGATAACAATAGTAAGCTTACTGCTGCTAGTGCATCTACTGTATCTCTTCCAACAGCAACTGATGGTACAATTAGAGAAGTTATTATCGGTGTAACTGGTTTCACAGGTGGTGCTGGTGCCCTTAACGGTACTGAAGTATTAACTGGTCCAGACGGTAACAACATGGATACTGAATCTTTCCTTGCTTCATTGAAAGTAGTTGCTACAAATGCAATTTTAGACCAAGACGGTAACACAATTATCGCTGCTGGTGGTGAAATTCCATTCCGTTTAGTAACACAACAATACGGTAAAGCTATTGTACAAAATAACACAACTATCAACAACTCTAATAACTGGGGTGGTACTTCTAAAGCACCTAACTTAGTTAATCCAAACGGTGTATTATACATTGGTTTAGACCTTAGACACCCAGTTGGTACAAGTGCTGCTGCTTTAGTTAGCAATGGTACATCAACATACGATGGTTACGTAGGTGCTTCTGGTACTACTGCTGCTATCGTTACAGCTATCGCTCCAGTTATTGCTTGGGCTGAATACGCTTCATTAGAACTTGAAACAGAACTTGGTGAAGTTTCATTTACTCTTCAAGAAGTAGTAGTTGCGGTAGAAGAAAGAAAATTAAGAGCAACTTGGTCTCCAGAATTAGCTCAAGACGTTAGTGCATTCCACAACATTGATGCTGAAGCTGAATTAACAGCAATGTTATCAGAACAAGTAGCTGCTGAAATTGACCGTGAAATCCTTAGAGATTTACGTAAAGCTGCTGCATGGCAATTACGTTGGGATTACAATGGTTGGAGAAAAGCTTCTTCAGCTGCGAGCCCATACACTCAAAAAGACTGGAACCAAACTCTTATTACTAGAGTAAACCAAATTTCAGCTCAAATACACAAATCAACTCTTCGTGGTGGTGCAAACTTCATCATTGTATCTTCTGAAATTTCAGCGATATTCGATGACCTTGAATATTTCCACGTAAGTGATGCTAATCCAGAACAAGATACTTACAACATGGGTATTGAAAGAATTGGTACATTAAGCGGACGTTATCAAGTATACCGTGACCCTTATGCTCCAGCATATTCAATCATTATCGGTCACAAGGGTAAATCATTGTTAGATACTGGTTACATTTACGCACCATACGTGCCATTGCAACTTACACCTACAATGTACAATCCATTTAACTTTGCACCAGTTAAAGGTATCATGACTAGGTACGCCAAAAAAGTTGTGAATAATAGGTTCTATGGTCACCTAAGAGTTGATGGCGTTGTAACGTTCAACTTGAATGAATTAAGATAATACAAATCTTTAAAATAATAAAAAGGTCAGATTTTTCTGACCTTTTTTATTTTAATAACTTGACTTTATAAACGATTTTTAGTATATTTGCAATTATGAGTAGAAAAATAGAATTAACAAAACAACAAATTGATAATTGTTTAAGAATGTATAAGGATGAATTACTTGGTTCAACATCCATTAGTGAAAAATTGGGTATACACAAAACGATTATAATTAGAACACTAAAAGAGAACGGTGTTGTATTAGGCCCATCTGGTCGAAGAAATATCGGTGGTAAAGTTGTAGCACAAAAAAAATATGAATCTAAAAAAAGTGTTAAAGCTAAACGAAGTCTTTATTATAAAGAATGGTCAAAAGAAAATAGTGAGGAATTACGTAATTATCATGCAACTTGGCGTGAAGAAAATAAAGAACATATTAATGAATATAAGCGTAACTATGAGCGAATCAGACGTGCTAATAACCCTAAATATAGATTATGTGCTCGAACACGTACAGCAGTATATACTTGTCTAAAAGAAAGAAATGTTGCTAAATATCGTTCAACATTTCAATTGCTTGGGTATAGTATTGAGGAATTAATGGCTCATCTTGAAAAATTGTTTCTTGATGGTATGACATGGGAGAATTATGGTGAGTGGCATGTGGACCATAAGAAGCCGATGACATCGTTTAAGTTTGATAGTGTTGATGACCCAGAGTTTAAAGAATGTTGGAAATTAGATAATCTCCAACCATTATGGGGTACTGATAACCTTTCTAAAGGACCAAGATATTTATTAATATGAAAAGTATAGTAAAAAAAATATTAAGGGAAGAATTGAATAAAATTAAATCTGAACGTAAATATTTAACTAATGATGAAATGATTACGCAAGAGAAAAATGTAGCTATAGATTTATTTGGGATTGAAATTGGACGAACTTATAGTAATGTTTTTTGGTTGGATATTAATGATATTAAAATAAATAAACAGCTTCATGGTAATCAATTTAAGAAAGATGAATATGAATTAGCATTAAGTATGATTCGTGATGGTGAAGGATTACCACCAATTTTAGTAGATTATGATTATACGATTTTAGAAGGTTATAATCGATATAAAGCCGCAAAAATATTTAATGTGAAAAAAATACCAGTAATAATTCACTTAAAAAATTCTTAAAAAACATAAACTTAAAAGCTCTGCCTATGCAGGGCTTTTTTGTTTTATCAAATATTTATAATATATGAAAAGTCTTATTAAGAAATTACTTAAGGAAAATTTAACTAGAAACTCAATTGAAGAATTTTTATCTAATAAACCATTAATTATTAAGAATTCTAAAATAAAAGGTTTTTTATATCATGGAACACAAATTGAACCTAGTGAATTTAAACTTAGTGACGATTAGCTGTAAGCACACCTCAAATTAGGGTCATTAACACGTGCAAGGTAAAGAGTACAACGAAATGCCAAGCTGTAAGCACACCTCAAATTAGGGTCATTAACACGATGCAGCAATCACCATTATGGAATTACTATGCTGTAAGCACACCTCAAATTAGGGTCATTAACACGTTATAATATATAAATATCTACAAAAAGACGCTGTAAGCACACCTCAAATTAGGGTCATTAACACGTTCTAGCTGTAAGAACACCTCAAATTAGGGTCATTAACACGATAAACTTATCATAAACATTGCGGTACAGCTGTAAGAACACCTCAAATTAGGGTCATTAACACGACCCTTTAAGTGGTGTAACATATACGTATTGCTGTAAGAACACCTCAAATTAGGGTCATTAACACGGGTAAGTAATTTCATAATCGAAGACCTAGCTGTAAGTACAGCTCAGACATTATAACCCTAAAACTAAAGGTATACTTAGTGAGTGACGAATTAACGTCCGTCATACGACACCATGTTTATTCATGGTTCACCTTAAGGCTGTACAATCAGCCCACCGTTCTTAAATTTAAGAATGGTAAATAGTTTAGAATTAATATCAAAGAACTATGTTGCAAATATACGAAGTTATTCTGATACTTGCAACTCTTTTTGTTGTTTTTTCTTAGATTTTAATTTTTCAAGTGTACCATCTGTCCTAGATATATTTAGAGCACCAACTGAATCAGCATTTTTTTCAATATTAAAATCTTCACAAGATTCATTTAAACATTTAAAAACACGTTTATCTCTTTGATTTTTATCAATATTTTTACATGTAGGACATGTTTGTGAGGTATATGCTGATTTAACAAAAAGAATAATTATTCCAACCTCAATGGCTTTATTTATTATTTGTTCTTGTAATTTATAATACGGCCAAGATTTTAAAAAATAATTACTAGTATCTTTGGTGATACCAGTTAAATCTTCCATTTTAATAGTACCAATACCAAGCTTTATACAATAGTTAATTACATACCTAGAAATCTCATGGTTACAGGTATTTACTGCGTTAAATTCGTTCTCTTTAAGTTCTTCTAATTTCTTAATTTTACGTTTAACGCCATGACCACCTTTATTGTATGTTGTAGTTTTTTGTATACTTTTTCTTTGTTTACCAATTGACATACGCATAGCTTGAATTTTATCACCAATATTAGTTTGATAAACTGGTGAACCATCATTTAATGCAATGGTAACAGGGCGGCTAATACCTAAATCCAGACCCATGATTTTATTTGGGTCGAGATGATTTGTTTTAATTGGTTCAAATTGATATGTTAAACTAAGGAATATTTTTTTTCCATCGAGTATTATTTGTGATATACAAGCTTTATATTCGCCAGATAATATTCTATCAATAATGGATTTATTATTTGATTTATCACGTCCATAGTATAACTTAAATGAAATACCCTTAATGATTGAAAATTCATCGTTACCTATTTCTGTTCTTTTAATTTTATCTTTCATCGATAATGGAATTGGCATTTTATCTTTTCTAAAAGACGGAATACTTTCTTTACCAATTAAACAATCAAACCATACATTTTCAATTTTTTTAAAAATTAATTGATTTTGATTCGTTCTAATATCTGATGGGATATTAGGGTATTGTTTAGTAATACAATACCCTAAGTTTTGTATTGACATTCCATGTATTTCACTAAAAAGTTTATTAGCCTCTGAGCGACTTATATTTTTTGTTTTTTTAATGTCTTCAACTTCATTAAGTGCCATAAAATGTTGACGTACAACTAAATTTGACAATGATGTTATCTCTGAGGAAATGATTCTTAGAAAATCGTAAGTTTTATTAAAATCTGAAGTTGGTAAAAGTTGTATTTTACGTGTTTTTGTCATAAAAATAAATATTTTGCAAATATACAGAAAAAAAAATACCAAAGCAAATATACTTTGGTAAAATTTTTTGTTACGTTATCTCTAGTTATTTTTATTACGCTTTACTTCCGCAAGCTGGACAGAACTTATATTCTGCTTTTTGTTTAGTACCACAATTTGGACAATATCTTTTAATATTTAAATCCTCTACTGTATTAACCTTTTGTGAGATTGGTAATAATTTATATTCAACTGTATGGAATGCCCATTGATTGAATGACTTATTAACAGTCTGTAATTTTTGTTCTGAAGTAGAACCAAGTTCAACACGTCCTGTTTCAATTGATTTAGATTCTTTACTTGCTGACCTAAGTTTAGCCTTTTTAACAGGTTCACCACTTAATGACGCTGATGCTCCGAATCCATTGGGATTACTTAAATAACTGCTAGAAGAACTACCAACATTTAAGGTACCATTACTAGTATTAGTAAATGATAAATTACCGCTTTGTCCACCAGCTGTATTTGAAAAATAAGTACTAGTTTTCATATTAGTACCCCCATAACTTCCTGACGTAGATGTAAATGTACTTATGTTAGGGTTATAACATGTTCCACTATTATAAAGACCGCCAGTAAACCAAGGTGTTGGGTTGGATATTGTTATTGTGCTACATCCACCATTATATATAAATGGTTTTTGTTCGTAGAAAAACTCTACTTTGAAGTCACCGTTTTTTTCGATAGCTTTCTTTACTTCTGAAGTATTGGATACTTCATAAACATCGAACTTGAATTTGTTTGCAACGTCTATATAACGGTCAAGGAAGACTCTCTCACCAGGTCTTAATACAAGACCACCCTGTGATATTATCTTTGAGTTAAGATAGATTTTTGCTAAAATTGATTCTGATGTTGGATTGAAAAGTTCAATTTGAAATTCCTGACCCTTATCCAAGAAGTAAGTTGGGTCGTTGTCTTTGTTGTAGACTTTAATTCTTGATTTGTTAATACAAATCTGTGCTGTGGGCATCGAAGGCCCTGAGATTGTTTGTTTCATTTTTTTTTAACTTTTAATTTTTTATTATGTACTAACTTCTTCGTTGCCTAAACAACTCTAAACCTATTTCTGGTCGAAGCCAATACGTGAGTTAACGTAACAATTATAAATATAGCGTAAAAATTTTTTTTGTCAAGTAAATTTTACCAAGAAATAAATTTTTCTTTACTAAACTTCATCCAACCATTGTTTTTAGGTGGTTCAGATTCATTTTCAATGATAACTTTTACATCCTTCTGGTCACTATAGCTTTTGGCCGATTCCAGAACAAACATCTTAAGACTCTCTTCATCAAAAGGATTTGAGTCACCAAGACAAATGTAAATTTCATTTTTTGTGGGGTGGTAATATGTATTACCATATTCACCGAAACAAACTAGTTCGATACCCATAGCAAATTTTGTAAGCTTCTTAATATCAATCTTACATTTATCAGTGCTTTCTCTTAATAGAGTAGTAATTATTTTTTTATCCATTATTGAAACGTTCTTGTGTTTGATTCGCTTACAATATCAAAGTTAATAACATTCTTTAAAGTGGTTACTTCAAGATTGCTTTCAACTAAAATATCTAAGTAATATGTGTTAGGTAATAAGCTGGCGGTATCAAGTAAAAAATATTGATAATTAGTCGCCTTTTCTATTGGTTGGAAATCAATAACTGTGACTTCATTTCTACCTTCAGTTACATATAATCTGTATTGGATATTAGAAATGTTCTGAGTCTGAGCAACAGTATAAGGTATCCTTTGATTAACTATAATTTTTCTTATATCACCACGAAGAATTCTATCTTGTTTTCTTATACCAGCGATTGATACAGCGACTGATTTTGGGCCTATATCATTAGCTCCAATGTCGTAGTAGCCTAAGCTATCTTTTATCTCAAAATTGAGGTTAATATCGGGTCTAGTGACACCATTGATTACTATTGGTGTCCAGATGTCATTAAACAAATATCCATCACTTCCTTGTGCTGAAGTAATTGTTAAATCAACTGAATAAACACCTTTAGTTACTTGTTGAACAATTGGTGTTGAGAAAGCATTAATCAAGTTACCGCTATTATCAAAAATATTAACATTTGGTAATGAATCAAGGTTTGTTGGTTCACCGCCAAGATTAACGTATAGATAAAGTTTATTAAGCTTATCTAAGAAGAAATTATTTCTATCATCTGATATATGGTTATTATAGATTGTTTCAATATAAGGTTCGTAGAATGTTTGAGTATTTCTAGTAAAAAACCCTACATATTGTACTGTAGTTGCTGTAATTGATTCTAATCTTGGGATGAATGCTACACCAAGGCCGTAATTTGGCGCACCGCCTAATACTGAATTAACATAAGATGTTACATCTATTGATATATTTTCATTACCAGCATCGAAATGTTGACTACCGATTACGGTTGGTGAGCCAGAATATACACCGTTAACAGTCCAACTAGTAGCAGTCTGTGCACTAAACCAATTAGATGGTGTCATTGCAAATGCCGCATTACCATATAAGAAATTAGAGACCTCAAAGTCGTAACCAACACCTTCATCAAATGGTTGTGTCAAAGCAAACACGATTAAATCAAATGAAGATGCCCTAGACATTCCATTAAAGTTACCATTCAATAAAGACTTATCAAACGCACCAGTATTGGTCATTTTAAGCGTATGCGTTAACTTTGTTGTATCTGGGAATGTACCGTTAGTATGTAAACTAACTAGTTTTGTTTCATCAAAATGAAATATAAAACGACTAAAAACGTTTGGGTTCACACCACCATAAAATAGTTGTGTTATTGGGTTTAATCCAGTGTTTATATAGCTGTTACTAATAAGTGTATTGTCTTTATCGAAATAGGTTTTTACTACCATAAAATGTCTCTTTATACTATAAATATCACAAAATCTTAGTTTATTCGTATATTATTAGATAACATTCTATTTTCAAGATTTTCAGCATTCTTCTTAAATTCACGTACATCTTGAGTTACACCACCAATAACTAAATCGGTTGGTGCCATACCATTATTATTGTGAACATGATTCAAGAAAGCTTTCTTAAGTAATACAAGATACCGCAACTGAATATCGCCGAATGCTAACTGATGTGCATTGTCTAAAATGTTTAGAATTTCTTCATTACTTAACAAATCATCTTGATTAGTTAAATTAAATCTAGGTGAACCATCTTGGTGTGTTAATAAATTAATTTTATTACCTATAATATTGGTAACTGTACCAATTGTTTGTTGTGTATTTGAAGTTTGTCTTGTTAGTGGAACATTATTTCTAATTTGAATATAACCTTGAGTGGTATTATTAAATTGAAATGGGTAAGGATTATTTTTGTTTGGTTGAGATTCAACAAACTTACCAGCTCTAATAACAACTTCATTTTTTTTTAAGGTTAAATCGGTATTGTATCGGCCTTGAATTGAAATATCGTCACCTGATGGAAATACACCTTTTAACGCTGGAATTCGATTAACATCAACAGGCGGTGTTAGAAATGCAAACGTAAAGGGGCTTAACGCCGTTGTTTCAAGTGGGTCGAGATTTAATTTATCGGATGTTGAAATAATAGGACCAAAATAAAGTCTATCACTATGGGTTTTTTGTTTATCGAATATAATAACGAATACCCCCTCACCAACCTTTGGAGTTACGGAAAAGAATTTAGGTATCATTGGAAAAGCCCAAGCTAAATCATTGGTTGAGATACCATTGTCGCCACCTTTCTGAGCTGGTCCAGGAATTCTAACCTTAATCCTACCCATAGAATTAGGGTCGTCAACACTTTCAACCACACCCATTTGAATCACTCTCATGGTATCCGATTGTACTATCGCATTAGGTTGGTTAGATATGTATTTATTCTGGCCGCTCATTTATTTTCCTTTTAATCTTCTTTGGATTATTTCATTTGCTCTAGTGAATTCTTTTTCAAGTTCAACTAAGTTGTCATAATCTTTAATCATTTTAATTTTTAAAGCTTCATGGTCCGCTTGAAGTTGTTTAATAAAAAACAATATTTCATTGTTTGATTTTTGTTCTAAATCTTCCATGTTTAACGTATTACACCGCTACCAACGGCAATGTTAGTTGTAACACCATTTGATATTACTGGAACACCGAGATTACCGATACCAATGGTGGTGACTGAGATTCCTGGTGGAATAGCTATTTCAATTTTAGCCTCAGTTAATAAAGCGTTAACAATCTCCTCAATTCTAATTAATTCCATCGCTTGTGCGGTATTAGGTCCATCTCCAAAGACATCACCAACTACTAATCCAGCCTCAGATTGTCTTGATATAATCCTAGATGCAATTTCACCAGCTGTAATACCAGACCTTAGATTTGCACCAGTAACTAATAGTGGTGGTGGTAATGGTGTAACAGGCGTATTTGGGATAGCAAATGCTGAATTAATAATACTTAAAATACCACTTATTGAACCCATACTTATAGTATTAGTTGTGGAACTTGATTGTCTATTTGTGTTTACTTCGCTCATAATAAGTTTTGGATTTGTCTTAATACATCTTGAGGAACACCAAATAAGCTCAATAACTGTGATTGAGAAAGGCTGTTTTTTTCAATTTGTCTTTTAATTACCGCTTCGCTTACCAACTTCTCAATTTCTTTTAAAGCTAGGTTAAGTAATAACTTTATTATTTGGCCACCAATAGACTTGATAATTGTTTGGATTAAATTTTTATTCTTAGATAGGAAATCAACGGCATCAGTATATGTCGCTGTTGGCCCATATATAATTTTAAAATTGATAACAAACAATGCAATAACTTTTGGTGAAAGAATTGTATTAACCATTACACTAATAAGGTTATTAATGATTTCTTGTATAAAATTTAATTTAATAGCTTGATTATCGGCAATATTAATTGCCGATTTAGTAATATCGTTGCCGAATTGAGTTAATGAACTGTTTACTATGCTACTTTTAGCTGCCGTTGTTGTTGCTGTTGAAAGACTATTATGCATGTTAACAACAGATTGAAAATTAACTGATGTGTGAATAGTACTTGTAGTTGTTATAGCTTTAGTACCATTTTTTCTAGCCATAGCCGCAGCTTGATTAGCCGCATTCTCAGCATTGTTAAATGTGAAGTAATTACTATTGATAACATCTTTACTATCAGACTTTGATATTTTATTAACAATAGTGTTGATTTTAGCTTGATTTTCTAGCTGCTTAATGGATTTGTTAGCAACACTAGCTACAGTCCCAAAAATAGCATCTATTACGTTTGTAAGAACATTCTGAGCATTAAACAATGATAGACTATCAACATAGTTATTATTTAGGTCAGTTAAACTCATATTATCATATGATGGGTCAGCCTTAATATTTATTGTGTTGTTTGGAACTATATGTGCAACGTCTACAGAATTGTATTGGAACGTTATAATATTTGATTTAGTTGTGGCTGAACCCCAGCTTTCTCTAACGCCATCGTTTTGTATTGTTTGATATAGGAAAGTATTAAAGTCGGTACTATTGATTAAGTTTGGTTTTAAATCATTATATAGTAACTTACCAGAATCAGAATTAGGGTCAATTAACATTAACCCTGTAAAATCAATTTGATTTACTGTTAAATTAATTCCGTCACCAGTAGATTTTAAAAAGTTTGGTAAGGAAGGATTGGTACCACAGTTAACGATTGATTTTAATTCTGATTTTAATGCTATCTTAATGTCTTTTTCTATTTCACTTAGTGAATGGACTATAGTATTGGAGACTACTTGTTGAAGTTCTTGAAACCCGATTAATGATTTAATTAAATCAGTAAGAAACGTAATAGTATCTCCGTTGTTGTTGATTGATGGAAATGAGGAATTATTCTTTAACGTTGGTAAACCTCCAGTTAAAGTTTTAGCGGCAGCTATTTGCCCAAATATTTTATTTTTCTGGCTTAATATTGACACTATTATTCTTCTCCAAAATTAAAATTAACATCTTTATCGTTCTTAAGCATGTCCCTGATTGATTTAAAATCATTAGCAGTTACTTTACCGTCAGTTCTTTCTTGTAGAGCAGCATCAACGTTACCCATATTCTTTATAATGTCGCTCTGTAGTTTAGCTAGTTCAAGTTTAATCCTGATAGCAGATTCTTTAACCTTTAATAAACCACTTTTTTCTTTTACAACTTTAGTTAAATCATCAATGTCAGTTGGTGTTGCGGCGGCTGTAGTTAGTTCGTTAATTGTTTTTTGAGCGTCATTGATTTGTAAGCAAGCATCATTATATGTTTCTTGCATTAGACCTTCAAGACTCTCGGTATTGTTGACTCTTACTTCTTGTTTCTTTTTTCGTGGCATAATCGTTTCTTTATTAATAAATAGCTTAGAAACGCATTTTTTACATTATTCACTATGTTTAATCATCTCGTAAATTAGTTTAAAACGTTTCATTGCCATTCTAATATCCTTGGTTGACAAATTGGTATAGTTCCGCATTGTTTCAAGGATTGAGTTCTTATTATATTTTGAGGTTCCGTCCATTACATTAAAGGATTTTTCCCAATTTTCAAGAATGTCAACCAATGCATAACCAATTTTACGTTCGTTATCATTTAACTTTTTCTTAGTTGGAAAATTATTGTCTTCCAGTTCTAATTTAATACTTTTGATAATCTTCGCCATGAACGCATCCATTTCGAAATCATTATCATCAATAGTGTAGCTCAAATCTACATTTTCTTCTAGTTCAGATGAAATGTCCTCATATGAGAACGTTTGTCTATTGTATTTCTCATCCTTTATTAATAACCCTAATATGTAATGTTTACATATGGTACCATAATAAGAATAAGCCTTTTTACCCCTAGCATTCTCAAATTTATGAGCTTTTGTCATTAGAAAAGAAAGGGTGTCACCGTGTAAATCTTCAAACGTTTCACCCTTTCTATAAAGTTTATATCTTCTAATAATGGATTCTATCATCTTATCTAAAGGCTCTTTTAGCCATTGATTATAGATTAAGTTTCTTTCTTTGTCATCTGTTGATGCTAAATAATCGTTAACGGCTTGTTCTTCCTCTGGACCAAAATAGACTTCATCTTTCCTTTTTCGTCCTCTTTTGTTAACCATTTAACTAATTTGTGTTTCATACGTTATTTTTCTGTCAGTGTCAAAATATGTTTCGTTCCGTACAATATCGCCTACCATACTTTTACTAATGCAATATTTTTTAGCCAATTTAGAATAAGAAATTTTATTCTCTTTATAAAAATTTCTTATCTCATTAGCGACATTATTAGTTAATTTTGCTTTTACGGCATTTTCACCAATATATTTTTTTCTGGTTGGTGGTGTATAATTATCATTTTTATATGATATATTATAGATAATATTGGTAATAGTCGCTAATGGTACATTATAAATTTTTCGTAAATCAGTAAATGTTAAACAATTATTTTTATATTGTTTTCTAATATCATCAGCTTCATTATTTGTTAATTTACTATCTCTATGTTTTTCACCAGCTAATATTCCTTTTAATCCTATAGATATTTTATTTCTTGTTTCTATTGTTTTAATTTTACCTTTCTGAAATTTACGAATTTTATCTTTAGCTTCATCAGATTGAATAAATCCTGTATTACTACCAGCTGTTTTAGATAAATTATAACCAATATTTTTATCATACGATTTATATAAATCTAAATAATATTGTTCACGTTCTATTAATTTTTTCACATCTGAAACAATTTCGATAATTTTAAATTCAAATGATTTCTCACCATATTTTTTCCACGCACTTAATAGATAACGATTTTTATGTTTTCCATTATTTAATGTGTTTCTATGTAGTGTCCACCTTTGTTTAAACCCAAGTTTACCGCCAGCACTCCCGATATAAATTTTATTATCTAATATGTTTGTTATTTTATAAATACCTTTGTTTTTTAATTCCTCAAGATTCATTTTGATATTGTATTTTTCTATCGCTATTAAAGTAATATTCACGTTTAGCTTGTGATAACCACCATTTAGCCTCAACTGGGTCGATTGTTTCTTTATAGATTGCAAATAAAGAATCTGGTCTTTGGTTAACGTGTTTATAACCAAATTTTGGTATAACCATAACCTTAACATCCTTATAAGTCATTCGCAATAAGAATTCGTAAATGAATGTTAATTTAATGCTGGCCTTAAACCCACCATAATCTTCGTAGATTGATTTCTTAATTACAATACCATCAATATTGAAGTTTTGATATGTAAGCAAGGCATTAAGGTCTAAGAATCCTAATTCATCTGAGAAGCTAGTTGCCCATACAGCTTCATTAGTAAAGCCAATAAATTCGCCCTTATCGTTAACATCGACAACAATCGGCATAAATAAATCTACGTTTGTATGTGCCGCACGATATTCAATAACTGATTTAAACCAGATATTAGCATATTCATCATCAAATTCAAGGAATGAAACCCATTCTGATTTTGCATTGGCTACACCTAAATTAACTTGACTTGCGAAGTCTGTTTCACCTGAGTTTTCAAGTATTGAAACTATATCTTTAATAGTATCGAAATTATATTGTGTTAGGTATTCTAATACCTCGCTCTTAGCTGGAACAACTATGATAATTTCATCTGGTAATACTTTTTGAGTTTGTAAGCTCTTAATAGCATTATCGAACATTGGTTTTGTTGTGTCATTTAATTCATGAACTGGCATGATGACACTAATTTGTGTTAATTCTTTCATATCTTAGTTTTGTGTTGAAATTTCAGTTTCTTCTGACTTAATTGCGTTAGCCAAAATGTTATCAAACTCAGCCTTTCTTTCGGCAATTAAGTTTTCGTAAACACTCTTAATGATTGTTTGTTGGTTTTCTTCAGTATATTTTCCTGTTGATTCATCAATCGCATCAAGTAAATCTGTTGGTACAGCATCTTCTAACCAAACTTTCATATAAGTTGCGATTAATTCTGGAATATTTAACGTTGTATTTGTCCACACACCATTATTTTTAATTGCAGCATTACCTTCTTCGTCAACACTCTCCATCCATTCAGGTATCATGTTTGGTATCTTACCAATAACTGGTGTTTTACACTCCATAGCTTCAAGTGGGAATGTACCGAAACCAGCACTTTCGTCCAACCAAATAGCTAAACATGATTTACCAAGTTCTTCTGCGAACTCTGTTCTTGGAAGACCTCTAAGTTCCTTAAATGAAACCCATTTGTACATTGGATATTGTAAATAAAATGATTTTGCAATTTTTGCGGCATCTGATTGGTTCCTAGATACTATTGTAATTAAAGGAATCTTTGGTTTATCACTAGGTTTGAAATAACTAGGAATTGATACTGGTATAACGTTAAACCTTACAGTTGGGAATAATGAGTGAAGGTATTGTGCTTGTCTGTTACTAGTTGTAATAGCATGAGTAAAACCATAATCTAAATCCCATCTCTTACCGACTGGTAATAATTCTAAAAGGTAATCATAACTTTGTGATAACACAATCTTTCTACATGAGAATCCCTTTACTTGGTCCATAATAGTAGCGAAAATTTCAGGTATAATAATGTAATCAATTGGTGTTACATTAAGATTTTGACCTTCAATAGAAGCATGTGGTAGCTTAGCATATTCCTCACCTAACCAATCGGCAATACCCATACCAGCATCATCACCAACCAATTTATAATCATTCTTTTCATGTAATATCACAGCTTGATAACCTAAACTGTTAAGTACTTTAACGTGTTCGTAAATGTTTGCTATACCAGCGGTAGGATTACCCTTGGTATCTAACGTAAAGAAATAAAGTTTAAAGTCTTTATTTCCAATCTTTTCAACAAGACCCTTTAATTGTTCGATTTGTTTTTGTTTTTCTTCCATTTGTTTATTTTTTTTCTTTAATTATTCCTTCCTTGTATAAGGTATTAAAAACAATTTTATATCCAAAAGATGCTTCGGATAAGGCTTTATCACCACCCAATGAATCATCATCAACTTCTTCTGAATCTATAATATACTCAATAAATGTTTTAAGTAAATCATATTTAGCTCCATCAACTTCTTTACTTCTTGGCGTTGTCTTTAGATATTTTTCTGTTATTGCAAGTTTTCCTTCTTCATTAAAGATTTCTTTAATTTCGGTATCTTGTGCTACTAAGTCTGAGTTAGCATCATTAATTGTAATGGCCTTATCAAAGGCTTTCAGGTCGATATAGTACGCTGATTCTCCAAAGTCTATCATAGTTTAAATTTCTTCGTATGTTGTTATTTTGTTATTAAAAATCTTTTCTCTAAGTGATTCATCCATGAATATTTCAAGTATTGAATCAATAGTAAAATCAGCAACTGAATCAGCGTTGTAACTAGCATTTACTTTAACACTAATCTTACCGTTTGGTTTTGCCTTTAGTGCATCTGGGTTAGCAGTAATTAAAATGTCTATACCATTCCATTCTTCTTCTGATTGTTGAATGAAATTAAGTTTTTCAACACGGCATCCAGTTTTAGAGAGGAAGAAATACGTCCCTGGGATACTCTTATTAGCCTCTTTACTCACTAACACAACCTCATGTTCACCATCATCCTTAATATCCATAATGAACTCATTAAAGTGTTGGATTAACCCTTTAGACATTTGGTCCGCATGTCCGAATATTTCTAATGGGGATTCAAGATAAAGAAAACGATTAAGTTCCTCTACATTGGCAAATGATGGAAAGTGATTTAGTAAATTAAAGGTAGTTATATCACCCTCTTTAATGTCAGTAGGGCCGATATATTTAGTGTATACGTACACGAATTGAGATAAGAAATCCCTAAGGACTTCGTTTAATGAAATTCCGATTCTCATTGATTTTGGTTATTATATTTGATTTTATTATTTTCTTGTGATATGAACATATCACAAATTGTTTTGACTAGATGAGCTTCTACGTCAACGAATTTAGAACTAAACTTTTGTTCATTTAATTCAATAAAATTTACATTAAAATCTAATAATTCTAATAATTCTAATATTTTTTCGTTTGTAAATTGAAATTCATCCAATAATGATTCATCACCATTAGGGTTACTAATACAACGTCTAATAGCTGGAAAAATAAATACAGCTGTTTTTGAATGAAAAGAATAAACTAATTCATCTTTTTCATCTTTTTTAAGAAGTATTTTTCCAGCCATTTCATATGCATGAGCACACTTATTTTTAAGACTATCATTTAATCCTTGGAGAAAACCTAGTTGTTCCCATTTTTTTACATCCATAGATTCCTCAATGGCATACGGGAAAGTTAGTAATGCACTCATTAATTAATAAATTTTGGTAATATGTTATTTGTCATAATACCAAAATAGTTATTAATTAATATAAAGTCAAGCTATTATTTGAATAAATCAAAAAATCTTTGAATAAGATTTCTTTTTTTAGGTATTGGAATAATCTTTAATGGTTTTTCAGCGATTGGTTTTGGTACCTCTTTATAGTTTGCAAGTATCTTAGATATAATAGGATGTCTAACAATTTCATCTTCCGAAAACTCAATGAAACCCATTTCTGGAATATTTATATGGCGATGCATAGCATCATAAAGGCCACTATGTTTTGGGTTCTTAAATAGGTCAGATTGTTCAATATCACCAGATAAGATAAACTTACTATTCTCACCGATACGAGTTAAAAGTGTCTTAACTTGTCTTGGAGTCATGTTCTGAACTTCTTCCATTATAAGGATAGTATTCTTAATAGATTTACCTCTGATGAACGCCAATGGTTGAACTTCGAGATAACCTAATTCTTCAAGTGTAAGTCTATTTTGTTTACCAATAAGGTCGTCAAAATTATCCATAGTTGAAGCAATATAAGGTTCCATTTTTTCACGAATCGTACCTGGCACAAAACCATGTTCCTCATCCGCTGCCACCGCTGGCTTAGATACAATAATCTTTGTATATTTACTTGATGAAGATTTTAATAACTCCAAGGCCCTAGCAACAGTAACAAATGATTTACCAACACCAGCAGGTCCAGCTGCTATAACGATGTCTTTTTCATTCATTAGATTTACTAAGTCTTTCTGAGTTTTATTTTTACATTTGAAGGGTGTGAAGAAATGGATAAGATTATTTATATCTTCTTTTGGTGTCATTTTAATTGAATCTTCAGCCATTCCTGAAAACGGTTCAATTTTTTTGGTTCTTGGTTTTCTGTCCGTTACCTTTTTATTCATGCACAGTTTTTTTATAAATATCTTGAATCTTAAGGTAAAGTAATTTTTACTTACCTTCTAGCTTCTTTTTTATTGTATTTCTTTTCAAGGTTTGATTCAACATATGTTGATAAAATATCTTCACCATTGGTAATAACTTTGGCCCTATATTTGATAACAAAATTACCATCAAATTCAATTAACTTATCTAAGTTAACTATTTCATATTTGTAATTTAAAAAATCTGAGGTTCCAAGCGTGTTATAACTAATAAATTCAACTTCTTTAATATTGAAGATATTAGGTAAATAATTACCGCTAGTTAACGCTTTATTCATTTGGAATATAAACAATTTAGAGTTCATTCTGAGCTCATCGGGATACTTACTAATGTAAAACTCAAGAAGTCTTTCTTCATCATTTATTTTCCTAACGTTTATTTTTTTTGCGTACTGCTCAATATAAAATCTAGGTATAAAGTCTCTATTTACTCGAATCAATCTTTGAGATTTTTGACTAATATCAAATTCATCTGACTTAATTTCACCATGTATTGCTACCTCATCCCCATCTTTATTAATAAAGACTTTAGCTTCATCTAATAACACTATATGTTCACTGTTCATCGCATCAACTGTATCTAACGCTATTTCATCGTTATTAACAACTAATTCTAACTCATAGTTATCAACAGTATCTAACTTAACTTTTTTAAGAATTGAAGAATAATCAGTCTTAATTGACTTATAAAAAGTATTACCCTCACTATCTGTATAATCCTCAACTAATTTAGTACCTTGACTAGCTTTAAGTACTTTATAAGTTCTCCAGCGTAGGTCTTTAACCTCTTGGTTAATATGGCCACGTTTAATAGCGTTAAGTAGGTTGTTATGGTCTTTATTGGCAACTATTTTGTGACTGTTTTCAAGCGTTTCTTTCTTTTGTGAAGTAAGATTATTTGTAACATTTGATGTTGCAATTGCAAAGGCAACCAATTGATTTTTTACCCATTTATTTAACCTCATCTTATAATAATTTTTCTTTAATGTATAGAGCATCGCCCCATATGTCGCCAGCCCAGTTAGTTTCACACCTTACAAAACCATACGTTTTTAAAAAGTCATCTAAGTCTTCAACTAAAGCGTTACCGTCATAGACATTATCACGATTAACTTCACTAATAATGTAGTCAATATTTTCAAGGGTCTTTACTGAACCTTTAAATACTTCAAGTTCATATCCTTGAACATCAATATTTATAAAATTAAACTCTTTAGCATCAACAGGTAATGTTCCAATAAAATCATCCAATTTAACCATGTCAACCTCTATAGTGTGGTTAAAAACTATATGTGGATATTGTTGTAAATGTAAGGCTGGTTTAAGAATTGAATTTGATTGACCATTGTTAGCCGTTTCAACATTTAATGTTATTTTTCCATTATCGTTACCTAAGGCTTTATTAATTAAAATAGCCCTATTTTTAACCCTATCTTTAAGGATTGAAAAAGTATTTGGTGCTGGCTCAAAGAATACAATATTCTTTATTTTCTCACTCTCATATAAATCAATTTCTTGACCAAAATGTCCACCAATATGAAGGACTCCAGAAATATTCATTGAATATTTAGCGCATAAATTTTTAAATTCTAGTAACATAATAATTAAATTTTAATCATATTATCAGTATAAACTGTATCATAATCTCTAGGACCTATCGGACCAAACCAATTTTTAGGTGCGATTATTTTTTTATTTTTATTTTGTGATAGATAACTGCTCCACCAACTAAATGAACTATTTGAAATAATATGGTGATGGCAAAGTGTCATCATAGTAAAATCAATATTTTGTGAATTACCTTCCATCATTGTAAAGTTGGGATTATTACCCCATATACTCTTACACCAAGGTATATCGTCTGAGAAAACAAGAAAATGAAAATCCCCTCTAAATAAATTAATCGCTTGATTAAAATAATCTAAACCGTTTAGATAGTGATAACCATTTGAGAAGACATAATCGCCTCGTCTAATATGAATAGCCACTAGTTCTTTATCAGTAATTGGTAAAAGACTTTTAGCCTGTTCTAGTAATGACCGCTTAATTTTTAAAGTATCAACTATAAAATCTTTACAATGTTCAAAATATTTTTCGCTTTGAAAATATCCATTAATATTAGTGAAATCACCAATTGAAAACATTGTTTCGTCAAAGGCAAAAGAAGCCTCCGTCTTATTTGAATTTACAGTTAGATTATCCGTAAAATAATTCATATCAATATCAAAACAATCAAGTAAGTCAATCTTACCAGTGAAGTACTTTTGTGCACCAGTTGTTTGTATTATACCATTATTTAGATTATGTAATGGAAATAAAGCCTCAGACCCAATTTTTTTAGCTATCCCGATGGCTGCGGCAAATTGGAAAATTTGATTACCAAATCTTCCGTTATATCCTATATTTAATACTGTTATCATAATATAATATTAGAATTATTAAGTATTTCAGCGTGGTCTCGTTTTATCCGTTCAATATCATCAAGATAATGTATACCCCACTTATTAGCTAAGTTAAGTTGACTAAGCCTATTTTTATAATCACTATGTTTTTTATTAACATAATCAACGGACAGAAATTTATAGTGTAGTACTTTTAAATTAGATTGAATGCCAGATAATGGTAAACCGTTATAACCTGTGGGATAACAAGAATGACAACCTGGTAGGTAATAAATTTCTTTAACAATTTTTGGGTTAAACGCTAAAACTTTAGAATAATTAGGTGCAATTGCACCAGTTTTAATTGTGTCATATATTTGTAGACTAGTATCTGTTGGTACTGTCTCAGAGACCATGTTATAGCCCGTTGTATAAAAGAAAGGTACATTTGGATTACTATCAAATACATCTTTAATGTTTTCTGAATATAAAATCTCATCTGTATCACAAACTATTACAAAATCGGAACCATCATCCTTCCAAGCATTATTTTTAATGTGTAAGTAGAGGTCATCTCTAATCTCATGATTGGTTATATGATTAATAATTTTAAAGTCTTTCAAACCATAATTATTAATTATTTCAACTGAGGCATCTGTTGATTGATTATTATAAAAAACAAACCTATCAACAAATTTTGAATAATGATTCAAGAAGAACGGTAAAATTACCTCTTCATTATAAAATATTGTGTAAAGCGTTATCATTAATTTATTACTATAATTTGATTTTTTAGTACCTCATAGTTTTTAACTACGAATGGTAATAAATTATTTTGGTAATCAGATGCAAGTTTAGTCATTTTCTCAGAATCTTCATTTCTAGTTTGAGATTCATAATGATATGCTACCGAATTACTATCACAGAAATTTTCAAATCCGTTAACAACACAGTTCATATTTAATTCTACATCCTCAAAACAACTTATGTACGCCTCATTAAAGCCATTACACTTATTAAAGGTTGTTTTTTTAATCATTAAAAATGCGCCAGTATTACCTAAGACATTTCTTATTGAATTAGTAAAATTATAATAGCTATTAAGACCTAAATGTGATACACCAAAAATCTTTTCAGCATTAATTATCGCAAATATTCCATCATGTTGAACTAAATTATTACCGAAGTGTAACCTACACCCAACGGTACCAACTTTTGTTGAAGATAATAATATTCTCAACATATTTAATGGTGCATTATTTAGTAATTTTATGTCATTATTACAGAAAAGTAAATAGTCAAACCCATCGCAATGATTTTTAACAACATCATTATTTATCTTGGCGAAATTATAATAATCGTACTCAATTAAGTGAATCTTAACTTGAGTTGATTTTTCGGTAATAAGTGATTTAATCTGTAATTTTTCCTCATCTGAGGAACCTGTATCGGCCACAAATATTTCATAACTAACACCAGTAACTAAATCAATAAATGACTGTATACAATCAGTTAATAATTCAATTTTACCTTTAGTTGGTATAATTACAGCCAGCTTACCTGAAGTCTTTACTGGGTTGTTATTTGGTAATGGAACAAAAACGCTTTCTGGTCTTATGTCTAAAGGTAATTTACCACTATATTTGTTAACAAACAAATCTTTAGTTATAAAGAATTCTTCGTTTGGCACACCAATGGATTCATGTGTAATTTCAAATGATGTTGTAACACCAATCTTAACACCGTCCAAGTAATTTGGAACGCAGAAGCCATGGTCGTAAAAGTGAAATTTACCAATTTCTTCATCAAAGAGATGTTTAATTCGGTTCTTATGAAATGCAATAAATAACCCATCAAGCGTGACAACAGGTATTAATGATGGTAATTTAGCGGAATACCTACTAAGAAATTTCTTCTCATTTGGTGGGAAGTGGTATACTTGACCAACCATAGTTTCACGTAATTTCTCCCAATAGATTCCAGATTCAGGAAAGTAGCATGAACCAGCTTTACCTATAATACCGTAGTCAGGATTATTGTCAAATAGACTTATCAATTTTTTACCCCAGCCAGTTTCAAGTTTAACATCATTATGTAAACAAACGACTATATTATACTGAGATTCTTTAATACCACGATTATATATTTGAGCAAGACTAAATTCATTATTGTTTTGATATTGCAATAATTGAAAGTGCTTTACCCCTATAGTTTTATAGATGTGTTCGTTAAACGAATTATTATATGATTCGTCTTTATGTGTTGAATAGATTACTGTTATCATTTATTAAAACGTTTATAGGCATTATTACTTATCTCAACAAAATCAGCTTGGCCAATGAAATTTTTAAGTCTTAAAGCTCCAGAATAGCTCATTGCTGAACGAAGATAATCTTCGAAATTTTGACACCATTTTTCTAAACGGTATTCAACTTTTCTAAATCTAACAACGCCCTCTGAAGTCTTCAATTTTTTAGAACCCCATTTTTTTTGTACTTCTTTAGTTGACATTCCCCTGAATTTTTTATATATCGGAAACTTCCAATTATATAGTGTCTCAGCCGTATCAGGAGATATTTTTATTTTTTTGAAAAGGTAGTTATCACCAGCCGATTCCAACGATTTATTTAGTATGTTACCTAACATTACATAGTCGGCACCAAGACCTATAGCTTTAATAATGTCACTATAAGTTTGCATACCACCATCAGCAACAATTTTAGCTGGTTTTTTTAACGCTAATGATTCGTTATAACATTCCTTTATTAAGGAAGCCATTGGATAACCAACGCCAGTATTTTGAGTTGTTAAACAACCGCCACCATTACCAATACCAACCCTAACATAATCGGCACCAGCATTAGATAAAAGAGTATAGGTCTTAGGATTAGCGACATTACCAACCATTAACTTTAGGCTCTTATATTTTGTCTTTATTGCTAAAGTAATGTCAAGAATATTTGACATATGACCATTGGCAACATCAATTAGATAACTATCATATTCATTTAATTGCTCACTATCATATAACTTTTTTATATCGTTATACGAATAGGAATTAAATCCAACGTATGATTTATCGTTTCGAGGCATACAGACCCTAATTTTTGAGTGATTAAAGTCAAATGCATTATCCTGATTAACAACCGTATCCATTGGAGCGGTCATTAAAGGTAAAAATCCCTCTATATCAAAGGGATTTATTTTTTCTCTACTATTAATTGATGAAACTTCTTTTGGGACGATTAATAAATCGTTGAAATCTAACTTCATTGTAACTATTTTGTACCCGTTGAACCTAACCCACCTGAACCACGAACAGTATCATTGGAAATAGAATCAACTTGGGAAAGTTTAATAATATTTTTACCTAAAACTGAAGCAACAACAGCTTGCGCTATTCTGTCACCGTTATTTATCGGAAAATCTTCCGAACCTAAATTAATAAGTATTATTTTTATTTCGCCACGATAATCGGAATCAATCGTACCTGGTGTATTTAATACCGTTACACCGTTCTTAGCTGCCAACCCACTTCTAGGTCTAATTTGGATTTCAAAGTTAGCTGGAATTTCAAAAAATAAGCCCGTTGGAACGATTGCTCGTTGTCCAGCTGGTATTGTTATTGATTCAGTTAAAGATGCCCTTAAATCGAACCCAGATGAGCCAGCAGTGGCATACTCTGGTGTTGGGTTATTTGAAGTGTTAACAAGATTAATATTAATTAAATGCGCATCGGTTGTTGCCGTATTAGCAAACTCTTTATTAAAGTCTTCAACACTATATTTGATGTCTGGATTAATAATATCCAACATCTTCGCTTTCATATCATTAATTAGACTCATTAGTTGGCGTTTTTTCTTCAATAATAGCCCACTCGTTAGCTTGTTTTAAGATAACCCCAAGTGGTGATGTACGATATTTAGCTTGTTTATCACTATCATCTTTATCATGATTGATAATCGCTTGGTATTCGGCCTCAGTTAACTTAACACCATGACTTATGGCATAGAACGCAGAACGTTCACCAACACGCATAGCGACAGCTTCTTCATTAAATTCATACATTTTACCCTGATTGGTTTTATGCCATTCAGACATACAAGGTTTATAAGCATGTGCTTTACCAATTTGGTAAAGAAGACAAACTTTAATTACCTCACTAACAGGTAATTTTATATTGTCTGGTAATGTAGAATTAATTGATACGCCAAACTTAGTTGTTCTTAGTAAGTGGTCAACTAAACCGCCTTCAAATGCGTTATGAAGGTCTTTCATTGTTGAGGCTGGTGCCGTCATGAAAGGTATACCTAAAAAGGTAGTGAGTTCTTCGGTCATGAACCCGTGTTTTGTTGCAGTTTCAAAATACTTTTTAGTATTTTTTGCGATTTTGTCTTTATCTAGCATAAATTTTTAAATTTCTACAAATATACAAAAAGTATTCTGTTAATGCAAATTTTATTTATTTACTAATTCACCATTATCATCTACGATTACACTACCCTTTTCAAACTTTTCAAAATCTTCAGAAAGAGGTGTACGACCTTTTGAAGGTTCTTGTTTACAACATTTATCAAGATAACTCATAATATAATCAAATTTAGATTTTGATACTAATTTCTGAAGTTTCTCTTTAGTTGCAATTGGTTCGGCTTGACGAAATGCTCTATTTTCAAACACAACAGGACGATTAATTTCAAATAATGGTGATTCATCCGAAAGAAATTTATTAGACGGTTTAGATGTTTTTGGTATATCAGAGATAATACTCTTAATTCTTTCATCAGAAGCCTTAATGATATTTAAATCGGTTTTAGGTGATTCTTTTTTATCTAAATTACCACCAATTAAAAATACGTCTTTACCAAACAAATTATCACTATCTTTCAAACGATTAAAATATGGTGTGTTATGAACCTCATCAATGTACTTGATTAGTTGTTTCATTCTATCAATGTCAAGTACAAATTTATCTTTAACAATTAGACCGTTAGATTTTACGGTATTTAATTTTGTTAAACTACTAACATGAGTTTTTATCATCATTAACTTAATACTATAAGGTAATTTAGATGTTCTAATTTCTTTAAGAAATTTGTAACCAATTGTTTTACCAAGTAAAAGACTATGTTTTTTAATTGAGTAAAAGATAACCAATAATCTTAGGTATAAATTTGTTTTAAGATTATTGAATCTACCTGTTTTGTTTTTCATTATTTGTTTTTTTCAGCTAACAGT
>JGI24891J29808_1000330_pt1 | contig 37411 bp, 60 predicted proteins | sample FreactcultuFSWF8_FD_29808 | JGI IMG/M metagenome (IMG submission 29808) | reverse complement strand
AAGGCGGCGGGAACTAAGGCTCCCACTGTTGCGCCCTCGAGTACGTTTGCTCCTCGATCTTCACCAGGCGGCACATATTGCGTGCCAGCAAGAGCGCCTGTTCCGGCTGCACCAGCAAGCATCTGCTTTAACAACCCCTTGCCAGCCATACCAGCGACCCCACCAATCGGCAATAAGCCAGGAGTCGCTTCAGCGCCACTTGTATAAATCTGATTAAATGGATTTTTACCAGCAGGTGTTTTTTCCCAGGATTTCGTTTCCGCTTCTTGCTGCCTGGTATAGTCAGCCGCCTCATTTTGACCCCCAAAAGCCTCTAAATAAAGTTGCTTTAATCCTTTGCCAACATTGTGAAATCCGCGACCTGTCGCCGCTAATCTTTCCGGTATGGCTTCGCGGTCTGGTCTACCTAATTCAACAGGCAATTTTAATAAAGCCTTTAACCAAGTTGGCATATTTTCAGGCGCTTGATTTGTGGCTGCCTGATTAGTCATTCCCGCATTTTTTGGTATCAAATGACTGAAAGGATTTTGATTTTGCATCGGTGCATTTTGTGGCGTTTCTGACTGAATAGGATTTGGATTGCCAGCATTAGCATAAATCTTTCTATTGCGATCAGCTTGGGATTTTCCTCTATTTTTCCAATAGTCGATATCCGAATCGTCATCTTCTAGTCCAACAATACCACTATTGGTTTGCGGTATTAAATGAGCGAATGGATTTCGATTAGAGGACATTATTTTACCCCTTCCGCTTTTATTCTAGCTAATTCCTGCATTACAGCTTCGCGTGGCGCACCTTGCGCAATAGCATCTTGCGCCATTTTATCTAAATCATTTTTTTCATCTTCGCCAGTAGGCGATAAATTGATATCTAACTCATTACCAGAAGTCTTTTTATATAATTTCCTCATTAACTCATGTTCTTTTCGGATATCTTTTCGGCTTTGATTAATCATTCCGATATTATAATTTCCAGGTTTGCTAATTCCTGGTTTACCAGTGGCTACCCAATTGATAGAACCTATACCTGTTTTAGAACCAGCCGCTAATTTTGCAAGTTCACCTTGGGCTTTAGTAGTTAATTCTTGAAAAGCCGCTAAATCTGGATCACTGGAAAGGTCTAGTTTTGCTAGGCCGCCCTTCAATTTCCCAGTTAAGCTAGGATTTTTCTTTAAAAGTTTATCCATCTCTCCATAAATATCATCTAAATTCTTTAAAGATAATGCGTGTTTTTCATAATCGCCAGCCGTTTTTAAATTCGTTTCAGCTACTTTTTGCTTCAACGCTTGATTAGTTTCGCCCTCTCTTTTTTGCTGTGCGCTTTCATTAATATCGAAAGTTCCAAATCCGGTATATATTTTTCCATTCGCTTCAACTGGTTTAATGCCTAGCATACTTGATGCTAAAATAGCTTTATTGATATCCGATTGACCGCCAGGAATACCGCCCCCTTGAGATTGCAAACCTTCTAGTAACTGACTCAATACATCTGACTTGCGTGCTTGAGCTTGATGCAATCTATTTTGCGCCATTGAATCAAAAAGTGATTGAACACCGGATGCACCTTTTAAAAAAGATTCGCCAGGCGCGCCTGGTAATGGGATCGGGCCAGTGACAGGCATGATTAACCCCCTCCCACGTTAAATTGATTAGTATTCCCCATTAAGCTGCCACTTCCAGGAGCCGCCATATTAGATGCGGCCGAAGTAGCGCCCCCTAGTAAATGTCCTAATAATTCACCAGGCGCATTCTTAGCGCCAAAACGTAAACCCGCTTGATTTTCGCCTGCACGCGTTGCTAAATCGCCTAGGTGCGCACCCATACTCGCGCCAGTTCCATAAATATTACCGCCCAAACCAATACCCTGCATGTATTTTTCCATTATATCTCTTAAATAATTCTGTCTATCAGCCGCAACAATATTACCAGCACCTTTTTGAATATTACCCAAAGCGCCGCTACTTCCCATCAATCCCATGCTACTTGCAGCGTTCAAACCATTCTCTTGATTTTCTGCTAACTCTTGACGTGCATAAGGTGATTTCTCATAACCACTCGCCCAATCATTCTCTAACTTTTCAGGATTTAGTAGTGATTCAAATGCTTTCTTCAAGCCTTCATAAGTATCTAAGCCATGCTGCCAATAAGGCGTGCCGAATCCTTTAGCTTCATTCCATCCTTTTTCAGTGGCTTTTTGTGCTTCTTGATAACCTTCCTCTGGATGCAAAAAGCTGTGCATCATCCCGCCGCCAGGAGTAAATTTTTCAATACCATTTTCAATGCTGTCAAAAATACCCATTGCTAAACTCCTACTGTGGCTGCGATGTAAACGCCTGGTAAGCAATCACTGCGGATGCACCAGGGTCAGCACTAAATGTTATATTAAAGCCATTTGTTATCGCCGTCACTAATGCGACACTAACCGAATTACTCGAACTAATTAGCGTAACATTAACAAAATTACTACTATTTAATCCTGCTACGGTCACCGTAATAGGGCCTGCACCCGAACCGCCAACATCTATTTGACCAACTGCTATCAAACTCACTAACGCATTGCTAACGGTTGTAAAATTCGCGTTGATAATGTCAACGATATTTGTTATCCAGCGATTCATGTCATCGCCAAATTGCGTTTGCTCAATGATAGGTGGGTCAAGAGGTTCAAAATTAATTTGCGCCACCGCTCACCCTCCTAACATTCATTACAGCGCCCAAAATCACAATCGGAACAAAACTGACGCACACCAATCGATAAACCCTATTGCGCGAACATCCGAGCTGATACCAGCGCATACGCCACTGATAAACCCCCATTTGCGAAAACTGTAAGTTATCGGCTGAATTAAATGACACGCCGCCATCATCTGACCAATACAGCATAATGCTAGGATTTAGCAAATAGTTATAAATCAAATCCGTGATCATAGGTGTATTGCTATTTTCTGTGAGCATGAAAACAGGTTGACCGCTAGCATCTAATTGCTCATCAATAATATAGATAGGAGCGCTCGGCGTTGATTGCTCACTAACAATAAACACCGCATTCAAAAATGGCGATACCGAATAATTCAAAATACTTTGACCAAATACAAAATCAATTTGCGCATATTCGGTTTCAAATTCTGAATAATCTTTCTCATAAATGATCGGCGTATTTCGCTCATAGCGGAATGGATAAGCTAAATAAGCATCAGCCGCTTGGCCGTCTGGCTGATTGGGATTTCTTATTTCGTTATAGTAATAATCACCTGACATATTATATATAGTGTTATCGCCTGTTACAGTTACTAAGTGCATATTGTTAAAATAAACATGCAACTGTACGCGGTTTCTATTGCCATTTAATTCAATAACTCGATGCCAGGTTTCAGTATCAAAATCAAATTCAATAGAATTTGCATCTTGTTCTTGATCTAAAATCTGATAATCAACATAATCGCCACCCGACATGCGGTAAAGTATTTTATTCTCGTATTGGAATAAAAACCCATTTGAGTTTTCAACTAAAAATGGATTATCATTACCTAATCTATTTACATAACGCTGCAATAATACATCGATTGCCTCATCACTTATTTTTTCAGGTTGCCCGCCATTACTTTTCATGAATTGCAATAAACCATCGCTGTTTTGCGCCAAGAAAACCATTAAGCCAAAATCAATATCTAATGATTTCGGGTTGGCAATTCCAAAATTCCAATTATAAGTTGAGTTCTTTTTCCAGGGAAATGAAACGCCCGTCACAGGAAAGACAGCGGCAATATTCGACCAAACGCCCGTAATGAAATCAGTAAAAATATAAAGCGTATTATTCAAGACACCCATTTGACGAATAATGCCGTCTTCTTGCGCGAATATCTGGCCAGTCGCCCCTGTAAAGCAAGTGGCAGGATTAAATACGCCATTGCTCAATAAATTAATGACTGACAAAACGAACTGCGAGCTATTTGCAACTGACACAACAATGCGATTGCCAAACGCCGCAATATAGCCAGGCTTAGTTTGCATTCCATTCACTGTAAATCTACCAGGTGCATTTGGGTCGGTAACTGTGAAAAATGCTCCTGTATTGCCTGGCACGCCCGTGTCTTCTTGATAGACATAAATATTCTGGCCGTCAACAAAACAAGCAAAAACTAAAGCATTCACCACCAGATAAGCAAAATACATCGTGCCTGCGATAGTCGTGACCTGAGAACCTGAAATCTGAATTTTATTATATTGATCATCCACTCGATAAATAGAATTGCCATCAATCGCATAGTGAAATTTAATACTCTTAAACACCGATCTAGGCTGTGAACCATAAATAAATTGATTAATGCCATTGTGTTTTATATGCGCCCGACCTAAAGTCGGATACATGGCATACTCTTTCTTGGCATTCTTGGCTTTATAAACCGTCCAATTGGCAGAATCCTCAGGCGAAAATTGCGTGAAACGCTGCACATTGTAACCACCTACAATGGGGAGGGTTTCTATTTTAAAATCTTCTTTTCCTGAAAACATTATTTAATTTTCCAAATTCTATTGGGTAGAACCGCAGCTATAACGCTACAATACCGGCTCAGATTCCTGCCCTCAATCGCCATGAACCGTTTAGATAGCTTTCATCAGCCGTGTCTATTGCTAAATCTATCGTTGAGACAGATTCAATCTGGTCAACCATTTCTTGATACATCGCCTCTAGCTTTTCAGTCCAAGCCGATGATCGACCCTTGTAATATGCCAAATCCCTCGCCACAGCGAATTTAAAGAATCGTTGTGAATAAGCGGGCAATAAAGACATTAATGATGTTAGCGTCAAGGTAGGTAGTGCAAACTTGCCATACACCCATACCTCATATTGCTGCGATGGCCCTGGATAAAATTGCATGGTTGTCACGTCTAAATCATTAGTGATAATCACAAAACGAGGCAAGCCAAGTTGAGGGAAATATTTATAACTACCAAAAAAGACCCCGCGATCTTCATTGATTAGCGGATAATCTACGCCGTCCAATGATAGCCATGCTCGCTCTAAATTAGTTAATCTGCCTTGCGCTACGTTGGGCGCAGGAATATGCGCCGCATCTGCAAATGTCACAAACAGTTGACCAATCGGAAGCGTAAAATTTATTTTTCTGGCAATAGGCAGCAGCAAAGAACTTGAGCCATAAAATGCAATTAGCTCATTTAATATCTGCAAACCCTTGCTAGCATCATTCCCATATAACGGCACAGTCGGACTGTTCGCGCTGATGAGCTGATACGAATCTTGCAAAAACTCGTTAACTGTTTGCGCCATCTTTCTGTTTCCTCTTGATGGAAACCTCAGGTTTAACCGCGAACCAAATGCCGCTTGAGATTAACTTTTCGTAATTTTCATACGAACTGGCTAGTGTTTCGTTGCCTTCTCTATCATAAACAAACGCCCGGAAAGTGCTTTTATTCACCCAGCGTCCTAAATACTCAAATTGGTCTTCTTTCTTGATATTCACGACCTTGCTTTGCAAGCCCGCTGAACTTTTCAATTGATTCATGCTTACCTCAAAAAAAGGCCGTCAGTGGGTGAGACGGACGGCCAATGCGACATTAAGACATAACGATCACGGCAAACTCTGGATTGATTGCAACACCTGCGATTATGTCAATACGATCTAATTGCACATAGTTGCGGATATCAGCACCTAACGAGTAAGTCATAGCCATTTTGTACAAGTCACTATATGAAGTAACAGCTTCAACACCACCCTTCAATTCTTTGATTGGAGGAGCGGCAAAAACGATTGCCTGGTTATGAAAGGCCATCGAAACATTATGGCTATTTGCTCTATATAGCTGCGCACCATTTGGAATTGCAGCAGAGATATTTTGACGAGCGCCACTAATAACAATGGTTGGGTTAACACTGATGGTTGCATTGCCACCACTATCGGCAACAACCGGAGCTGTCACCACGAATTGCGCGGTTTGCGCCAAAGGTTCATAAGTCAATGGGTTGACCATAAACACACCCGAAGCGGCGTCAATAGTAATGGTGTCACCAACATTTAATGCGCCCGTTGATGCTGTCCAGCCTGAAACTACAATGGTATTACCACCAGTAATGGGGCCATTGGTCACAACGCCAGCAGCGCTATAACCAGTCGGAGGAGTACCACCTGTTGCGCCTGTCACGCCAGCAATTTGTCTTTGTAAAAAGTTGGTTTTGAAGAAATCAAAGCCAGACAAGTGACCGACAAAGCCATCGAGCAATGCGCCACGGTTAACAGTAGCGTTAAACACATTGAACAGTGCATTGGTCAAGGTAGCAGATACGGCTGGCGGGTTCGCCCAATAGCGGTTGCCATCTTCAGGGATCGCCAATTGAGTCATGTAAGCGTCAGTTTGGAACACGGTATTTTGATCAATGGCAACACCAGGAGTACCGTATGCTTGATATACGGAAGTCTGGAAGTTGGTTGACGCAATAAACTGCTCGACCATATTAGCCAAGCGCTTAGCGCGTGGATTCAACATCATATCAAGATATGGTTGATCGCGTGCGCGGTCGAAAGTCAGCTCAAAACCAGAGAATTCGACCATAGTGTGAAACTGAGTATCAATGGTTAATGGCCTGACAACTTGGACGCGAGCCTCAGAGGTAGCCGTTGCACCGTAGCCGCCTAGATATCTTTCTTCTAAACGATAGTTAATAGTTTGGCCAGTTGCGTATTTTAAGCCTTTAAAATCACCTTCTAAATTGCGATTGGCAACTTTGGCGAAGTTTAGGTAGTTTATGAAGCGAACGAATGTTTCGTCCAAGATATATTGTGTAGTGTTAAAGCTATTGCCCGAAAAGCTCATGATGGTATACTCCGCAATGATGAAACAAAAGTCCGATATGGACGGTCATTTTTTTACATTGCTGAAGTGGGCAGCGAATTTCGCACCTATTTGACAGAAGTGGGGCTGTCATTATTACATTCGCACTTGAGTAAATTATGCTCTCAAATAATTGAGTTATCAATAGGGGATAAATGAGTAAATCCAAAATATATGGTGAAATATGCAAAATAGAAGGCTGCATTAAGAAAAGATATTCCCGCAATAGCACTTGCGGAATGCACAAAACGAGATACGAAAGATATGGCGCATATGATTTACCAATAAAGGTAAGGCGGTATCTTCCAGAGGGAATTGTAAAAGATTGCAAAATTCACGGACACTTAACCGAAGAAAAAATTTATTTCAATACATCAAACGGTAAACATTGGCCTCAATGTAAAGAATGCCGAAAATCCAGTAATTATAGATACCAAGAAAGAAATCCATCTCGTCATAGGACGGTAATATTTGCAAAAAAATATAATGAATTATTTGAAAAACAAGATGGAAAATGCGCTATTTGCAAAAAACCGGAAACGTCAAAAAGCACAAACTCAAAGCGAAACAAAGAAACCAAAAGATTAGCGCTTGATCACTGTCATTTAAGTGAAGAAAACGGAATAATTAAAATAAGAGGACTATTATGCCATCATTGCAACACTGGTCTTGGTCATTTCGATGACTCTATCGAAACCCTAGAAACCGCGATCGCCTATCTAAAACTTCACCAATCCCCGAAATAATACTTGAGGTCAACACAATCAATTGTTAACATACGGTAAACAAATATTAGATATAAAGGGAAATAAAATGATCAAGAAGATGATAAAAACAACGGTTATATTATCAACAATCGCGCTTGTTAGCTGTAGTAAAGTACCAGCGGGCTACAGAGGCGTTATCGTTAATCTATATGGGAGTGATAAAGGTGTCAGCGAGCAATCCGTGGGCGTTGGACGTTATTATCTTGGCTGGAATAGTGAACTTTATTTATTTCCGACCTTTTTGCAGAACTATTCGTGGAAAGATGAACAAGCTATTACCATGCAAACAAGCGAGGGTTTATCTATTCGTACTGATGCAGGTATTACTTATAATATTCAACCTGATAATGTTGTTAAGGTCTTTACTAAATATCGCTTAGGCATTGAAGAAATAACAAACACTTTTTTGCATAACATGGTACGGGATGCCATGAATGAAGTCTCATCGACAATGACGGTTGAGCAAATATATGGTGTAGATAAAGAAAAGTTTATCGCAAAAGTGAATGAAATCGTGAAGCGGGAAGCGATAAAGACGGGAATAGAAGTGGATAAAATATACTTGGTCGGCTCTTTCGCGCTACCTACGAATGTAATAAATTCCATTAACGCAAAAATTCAGGCATCCCAAAATGCGATGAAAGTGGAAAATGAAGTGGCAACCAGCCGAGCAGAAGCGCAAAAAACAATTGTAGAGGCTGAAGCACGCGGCAAACAAATCCTAATCAATGCGGAATCACAAGCTAAAGCAAATAAAATACTAGCTGAAAGTTTAACGCCAGAATTTGTTAATTATCAGGCTATTTTACGATGGGATGGAAAACTGCCAACTATGACAGGAACGCAAGCGCTGCCCTTTGTCAATATAAAGGCGAGCCATAATGAATAGGAAAATTTTTTCTTTATTTATTTTTCTGATAACGGTATTCGTAATGTCAGGCATCGTATTGCCTGCGCTTATTTCTACTGATTCAATCCCACTAGCTTTAATTATTATTATCTTATCTTTGATAGTATTTTTAAGCTTTAAAGCTTCATCGTTTATTTTTACTTTATTCTATACAAAACACAAAACATACAAGAGGCGTAAATGAAACTAATCTACAAGCACAACCAAGAGCATCATTTCAAAATAATCAAATACCCTGACGGCCAACAAAATGTTGAATTAGACATGGAGTATTTCAATGACCCAAAAAGCCCTATTGATATTATTTGCTCTGTGCGCAATTTTAGTGAGCTGGAAGTGTTATTGTCGCTGTGTGCGGCGCTTAGGAAAAATGACTTTTATATCGCTAGTATTCAATTTAACTATCTTTTTGGTATGCGAAGTGATCGGGCTTTCCATATTGGGCAACCTAATTATTTCAGGGATGTATTAGCCCCTATTATTAATTGCTATTGCTACAAATGCTATGTCGAATGGCTGAAATGGAGTAAGCGTGCATGAAATTAGAGGATCAAGTTTGTTCATTTGAGTTAGCAAAGCAATTGAAAGAGTTTGGGGTCAAGCAGGACAGCTATTTTGTTTATACTATGAGTGAAAATACCAACATTTCTATCGTTCCCCATGATGAATTAGACGGTATGTATGCTTTTAAATGGGCAGCCTTCACAGTCGCAGAGCTGGGAGAACTATTGCCAATAAATATCAACGAACTATATTTTACCTCTCATACATCGTCAAAGGGTGGATATTGGTGTTTTTATAGCGACAGCAATGAAGTTAATTCCCATCATTGGTATTGGGATAAATCCGAAGCTAATTGTCGAGCTAAACTTTTAATTGGCTTGTTAGAAAACAAGCTGATCGAGGTTCCAAAATGACCGAATATCTCTGCAAAGAATGCAGCAAACAGATATGGGCAATCAACGAGGTCAAGCTTAAGCCTGGCGTTGAGGAGCCTGCTTTGCTGCATAGTGTGTGCTATGAGAGGTTGAAAGAATTTGAATGGATGTATAAGGATTTGTGCAAATGAATGAGCTAATTAAAAATGATTTCATCGTATTACATCGCGCTTATAAAGACAGCGCTAATATAGTTGCGAATATTCTTGAAGATGTACGAGGATTTACAAATCCGCTTATCAATCCGCTCGCGGAATTACTTAATCCTACACCAAAAGAAAGAGGTCTATTTATTGTTACCATTAAATATGTGGAGACAAACGAATGAATCAACACATATCATCACCAAAGATGACCCGCGCGCAAGCTCGCCTGTTCTGGAAAACGCTGACTCCACAACAACAAACTGAATTTAACAAGATGTATGGCAAGTTAATCAAGAAAGATTTGATCATGACCAAGGTAACAGTCGATGATAACGAGCAGATACAGCGGATTATCCTTGAAGATAAAGACAAGCCTAGCGTGTCTGATAAGCCGTTTTATGAGCATTTTAAATTAGATAAGGGTGAATAATGTCAAGAATAGATATAACAACACTTGTGGCTTGTTTTGAGAAAAGAATTGAAGCATTAGAGAAAAATCCGCCTGACAAAGTGCCAATGAATGTCATTTTAAATATGATGGAAAAGGCTATTGATGATGAAATAAGAAATCATTTTGTATTTTTAGCTCAAAAAGACATGGAAAAATTAATTAAAGAAAAGTTCCAAGAAAAGAAAAAAGAATTTATAAATAAAACCCTGGAAGGTATTTTAAATGATGAATCGTTTAGAAAGATTTTAGAAAAAGAAATTAAAGATTCCATTATCTTCAAAGCGAAGTTAACTAAACATATTTAATTATCGATGCTCGCGGTGCCTAGCCTGCGCTGGATGTCTATGTGTCTTGCGGTGTTCGCCAGCTTCACTATAAGCAATGGCCAAGGCTTGCTTCTGCGGTTTACCAGCTTCCATTTCACGCTTAACATTTTCACCGAAACCTTTTTCGGTCTTAGCTTCTTTTCCAGATACTAATGGCATTAGCGATATTCTCCTCTTTTATCAACCTTACCCAAATTTTCCTCAACATACTTCGACAGATTATCAACTTTATCTTCCCGCTTAGGACTTAATCCTTTTGACTTGCCTTTGTAAATCGGCGCACGCTGCTTAGAGTAGAGCGGCATATCAGAAGCAATCCCAGGCGTTTTTGATTTGATAGACATTAGCGATGCTCCTTATGTCGTGACATCTTCGAATCTTGCGGCATCGTTTTATCTTCATCACCGAATTGAGACTCGCTTCCAGGCATACGGCGCTTGGTGTTCTTTTCTTTGGGCGCTGTTTCGTATGCTACTTTGGATTGATCGTATTCGTTATCCATCCTATTTGCCCTTCATTCCCGATTGATCATACCCATTCGAATTCCAGCGCTTATTCTCAAACTCATTGCGCATTGGCTCCTCGTGGTATGGTTGAGGTTGCGATTGACCGCCGACTTTCTTGCTCATTTCTTCGTAGCAGCATTCATCGTAATCATAGCCGTTCTTTTTCATCGATTTCTCCTGCAAATAATGCGCCTGATTTTTCCAATAATTCATTGGTTTCGTTAATATGCTTAACAATCGCTAGCTCACATTCAGCTAACTTTAAACTTAAAAAGTTATCTATTTCTTGTGAGGTCATTTTTGACATTATGTTATCGCCTTAACTGCCCACATAACAGCTTGCTCTAAATTTGTTTTAGCTAAAGCCATCATTCTTTTATCAGATTCCGTTAACGCATCCAAGCAAGATTCAAAAGTAATATGTAAAGTTTCCGCTTGATCTTTGAAGGAAATTATCCAGCTTTTTTGAGACTCTGTTATTGGTCGATACTCTTTTCTAAAAACGTCTGACATTATATTCTCCCAAAAATAGATTGCTCTTTCTCTGCTGGCTTATTAAGCGTCACTTCTTTTTGAACGCACGCGCCAGTTTGCGCAACATCTTGGATGCGCTTTTCTTGTTCGGCCTTTTCTTTGACCGGATTACCATTATCCCCAGGTATCGGCATTGTGATCACTCCTCTCTTTAGGTTTCTCAATAATAAATCTAACGTAGCTACCATTATTTGTCATTACATGAATATGCGGACGCTGATAGCCGCTGGGATGATATTCGCACCCCATGTCCAAGCATTGCTTATCGTTTTCCGGCTTTCTGTTGTCCATACGCAATAATCCTCGAATCGATTGAAGGCTGATTGCTAGTTTTGGCTGGCACGTCTGATTTTGGTGCCGAGAGTGGCTTATCAGCCTGACTGATCATCTTGCTTTGCTTAACCATCTTTTCATGCAGCCTGCCGACCTCGGCCGCTTGCATGTACGGGTCAGGTATTCTAGCTATCCTGTCCAATTCCTGCGGGTGCAATTTTGCCGCGCCATACACAAAAGCCGCTGGGTTTTCCAAGCCACGGGTTGCGAGCATGATCTCCGGCGTTAAGGATTGTCTGACCTTGCCAATCGCTTGATCAAAGTCTTTATATTTAGACATCCCTGTCGAAAATTTCACCTCATAATCGGCTTGTCGTGCGGCTTCCTGTTCCTGCCACTGACGCTGCGCTGCCGTTTTTTGTTTCTTATCGATAGTCTTGTCAATAAGCGCCTCAAGTTGCTGTTCCCACTCCTCTCCCCCTTCTGCGGCAGCATCGACGGCCTTTGGTGTTTCTGGCTGAGGAGCAGGTGCATCACGACGACCACGCGACAATCGGTCTTTCATCATGCGTTGGACTTCTGACTCTGTGTAAACTCTTTCTGGCGCAACCGGATTACCGTACTCGTCAATCGGACTGTCTTTCGCTGCTTCTGGCTCAGGTTCTGGCGCTACCTCCGCTGCTTCTGGCAATGGTTCTGCCTCTGGCTCCGGCGCTGCCTCCGGTGCGGGTTCTGGTTCCTTTACTGGTTCCTTCGCTGGTTCTACTGGCATCGGCTTGACACCGTTTGCCTGCTCTGCCATCGCTTTTACTAAAATATCATCAACGCTATGTGTTTCACCCATTTTTTACTCCAATATTTTTTGCTGATTCTGTGTTTTTATGATGATTAACCGCATGGCCGACCATTGAACTATGGTGATCTAAGATCAGCTTATGCGTAGATATCATTTTCTCGTGATCAAGTTTGTCTTGCTCGGCTTGAAATATCATCATTTGCTTTTCAAGCTCAACAGCCGCCTTCTTTTCCTCAGATGCCAGCTTTTCCCATTGCGTCGTCATGTCTTGATGCGTTTCAATAGCTTTGCGCTGAATATCCGCTTTATCAATCTCAAGCTTGGCCATCTTCGCCTGAAAATCCATCTGAGCTTGCTTTTCTTTCGATTGCAATTCAGCTTGTTTCATTTGCATTTTGATTTCAGTTTCACTTGGTTGTGGCTGCTTAGGCGGTAGTGGCTTGCCCGTTTTGCCTGCCTCGATGATTTCAGGTGCGACCATCGTGCGTAAACGATTACGCAATTCCAGATTGTTTTCAAGCGGCAGATTCTCAACATACAAGTCAGCGATCATTGGGAACACTTGACCTGTACGATCAGCCTGCAACACTGATTGCATGGACTCGAGCGCTTCTTCTTTCTGACCTTCATAGCTCGGCCCTGGCTTGATGCGAATCTTATATCGCCCTGTCGTCATATCATTTTCAGTCTGCAACCCATAAGGGTCGCCAGGCTTGTTGATTTCCACGCGTTGCTCGGCTGAATCGGGCATTGGCAATACTAATGAGCGTTGCGTATCATAAACAACGGGTATCATGTCATTGATCAATTCGCCAATGGTTGCAACCATGATATCAACTTGGGTGCGACCTATTTGCGTATTACTATTGCCACCTTTATTGCGCCTTCTGATTGCTTCGCCAGATATTTCGTTGCTCTCAGCGCCCATTTGCGCATTGTAAATACCTGTACCGCTTTGTAAGTCAGCCAAAGTAGTTTGGTATTCCAGTAATAATGATTGCGATAGTTCTGGTGGTTTTAGCGCTTCTGGCTTAGCACCGCTTGGCGTTTCATCGTAAACCAATGCGCCACGCACCACTGATGGGTCACGCCACATTTGCTGAGTGTCAGGCGCGCTAACGCACTTGCGAGGAGCCATGAATTGATCATAACGCGATACTTTCAGCATATAAGCTGATTGTGTTTTAAGATAGTTAAGATATTTTTGCGGGTCTTTAACGTCTTTGAAAAATGAACGCGTAATCTGCTGACCTTGTTTCGTGTAGTAACTGCATTGATCAAGAAATAGCACTGGCAATATTTCGCCAGTCACACATGGAAAATCTGATTCTTCTAATACAAAATCGCCCGCAATTTGACGATGTTTAATTTTATAAGTTATTACTTCACGCTCACCCATCACAGTCACGGGCTGGTCTTCAAAATTGAAAATGAAACGCTTACCATTCACTTTTTCTCTGCGCAATGATTTCCATTGATCGTCATTAACAATAGATTTATCAGATAACTTTCTGATTTTTGACTTTTTGGGTTCTTTCATGAAGTCGTCAAGCTGCGTGATTGAATCATCATCAGCAAACGCCATTGTGCTATCTTCTGTAATAGAACTGCTGCCAATCTGTCGCTCTATTTCTTCGCCGTATTGCCCTCTAAACTTTTCGCGCGATGTTCTAGTTTTAAAACCCGCAAACATTCCATCGACTTTGCAGCGATGCTTAGCCGATAAATCCCAATAGCAATCGTTAGGGTCAATAAAATCATAAATGCGAATCTCTTGATCCAATGATTCGCCGTGTAAATATTCGGTGCCAACGCGTGCAGCCCCATATCCTCCGACTGCTGCTTGCCCAAAAGCTGTTTGATATTTAGTTTTAGCATCTGAATTTAAACTTATATTTTTGACCAGAGAAGCTCGCACCGTTGCTGTTTCAACGGGTACATCTTCATCAGGCGAGACTTGTAAATTTGGCGTGTTCTTTATTTGATCGCCAATAACATGGTTATACAGCACCCCTAATTTATTAAACATCAGCGGTATTTTATTGTAACGCTCAAACAATTTTGATTCATCCTCGCGCCATTGGTCACCCATGACGAAATCAACCCACTCATAGTATAAGCTACGATTGATTGTCCAGTATTTATTCCATTTATCGACTCTGTCTCGAATTTTTCGACATAATTCTGGGTCTTTTCTGGCCATCCGACACAATCCTTAGAGATAGTGCAATTATTGGTTAATGGTACTACTAAAATATGCAATGTGCATCTATCGGAACATTTGCCGCTCAAATGGTGCGAGCCTATCAACTTCAACATGATGGCTTTGACTGCCATACATGCCGCCGAAGAATGTCAGACTTAATGCGTCGGCACCGTCAGGGCTTGGGAGTCCTCGCGCCCTCAGATCATCTTTTGACTCAATTTGGAGTTGCCCGCTTGAGTTTTCTTTAAAGCCTAATGAGCATAGCTCACCATGCAGCGTATCTTCGTCCGGTATTTGCACTGGTAATTCATTGTACAGATAGTCGCGCATATCCGACCATAGCTCAGCACGCAAATTCTTGAAACGCTCTTTGTCATTCGCTGACCTAGCCACGTTCACTCCCTCAACACAATCAAAGCCCATTTCATTTAAGCGATCAACCACACCCGCACCGATGCCAATGCAATCAATATACATTTTGAAAGGTTTTTCTTCGATGATAATGCGCTTTAGCCTGCCGCATATTTCCATGGTGTTGTAATTTTGGAATCGCTCCAGATTGTATGAATGTCTGCCCTTGCGTCTAATGATTGCAGTGCGATCACGGTCGCTGATAGCTACATCTACCCCGATAATCAGTGAGCCAACGGGGTCAACGTCATTTTTGCGAGCTTTATCAACGTATTTTGAATTGATAAACACGTTATGTATCGGATTTTTGAACGCTTCTATTGAATTCATGGGGTATTCGACGTTGAAATGCTCGCGCCCCGCGTCATAATCCTTCGAAAACTCGGCTATTTTGATGCGTCGCCATGCTAAATGCTCGTTAGTCAGACCATTTGCACCGTACATCGCAAACAAGTGATCTTCTTCGTCTGTGCGAATAAAGTTATCAGCGTTATAAACATATTCATCCTGCCAATACCACGGCAAGAATATCGCCTGATATTCGTTGCTGCCTGACATCGCGCTTAGCCAGCGTTGATGAAAATAATTACCGATACCATTCGCGGTACTTTCCATGATGATTTCAGTATTTTTTTCGTTTGAAATGGCTTGCAGAATACCCTTCGAATGCTCCTCCGCAAAAGACCAGTAGGCCACTTCCGAAGCATGGAGGAGCTGGATTGTCTGACCACGACCTACTGATTTATTGCCCGCTGTACCCACAGCATACCCGCTATCGAAATCTTTGAAATATAGTTCTTTCGCATTTGAAGTATCAGCTTTCGGCGCTAATCCTGAGTCAAGATTGTCGTAAAAGCGTTGCGTCATACCGAATAAGTTTTTAGTTGCTTCCTTGTCATGCGTCAAGATGAAAGCTTGCTTACCACGCGATGTAATGACTTGATGGAAGTATCTGGCCTGTATATACGTTGAATTATGCGATACCAAGCCTTCGCAAATAAAAGTCTTTTCGCTGGTTTGCAGGTCGATTACCTTCATTTTACCAATAGGCTTAATCGAGATAACTTGCGCCCATGGACGAATTCCATCTTGAGTCGCCTTTCCAGGTAATTCATGGCCAACATGCCATTCTTTATCAGTAAATCTAGTTGGCCTGCACCTAGCAAATATTTCCATTAAATAAGGCAAACGATGTATATCAATTCTATGAACAGGTTTATCACCCAATTTATTTAATTGCCCACATTTCGTGCGACGATCAATGACTTCACAATAAGGAATATCAAGTTGATTTAAGTATGACTTAACTCTATCTAATATTTTACCCTGAACCTGATGGATGCTAAGTCTTTTAGCGCCCGTTGCTCCTCGGTGACTACCTTCACCATCAATAATCCCAGCCATCCAACCATCTTCATAAGTCTGACATTGATACTGAGGTGGACGAGCAACAACCCTCATCACATCGCCAATCTGAAAGTCTTCAATATGACGCCATTGCTGATCATCACCGCCACGCTTTTTGGATAACATTCGATGATCACCTGTCACCTCCAAGCGCGCACCATTATCCAAACAGACTTCATAAGCTTCTTTGAAAAATTCACGCTTATCTTCAACAATAGCTGTACGGAATTTACGTGATGGTTTTCGACTAGTTAATGATTTCTTTTGAGGATTTTCATCACAGGCAACTAATCGATCACCAATCTTTACATCGCCTATCCTCAACCAGCGATAATCGGCAGTTAACACTTGCATATTTTCTGACCAACAACATCCTTGTTGCCGACCTTTCAGCACTAACGCCCGGACTTTACCCGTTGCTTCTTTCTGTGCCTGCAATCGCTCATGCAGATACATCTGCGCGCGGTTGAACTGAAACATGCGTTTCTCGCCCGACTTCGTGCGAATGCTTAGAAACTTAGGCGCGAATTTGCGAAAGTCTCGAATCGTATCAAGCTGGTCTTCTGTGACCATTATGCTAAGGCTTTTTGCTCGTTAAGGTTTTCTGCAGGCGCTCGTAAAGCGTGCAGGAAGCGTGAACATTCTGACTTCTGGCCAAGTAGAATATGTTGCTGAGTTTGCAGGTTTTGTAGTGCGTTATCGATTTCTTGTATACGTGCATGTATTTGCGCTTCTGTCATAATCCACCCTAATTATAAATAACGATATCCACGCTGCTTGCATACAGCGTGGAGTCGCCGGAGAGAGCAATGCGTTACTTACCGCGTTTGCCGTTATAGTTGTACTCATTGTCGCCTGAACCATTGCCAATGATCTGAGTATTGCGCTTTTCACCTTCCATGCTAGTAGCAGGATGCGGTGTATTCGCCATATCAGCCATTGCGTTATAGCCCATGCCTTTGTTCATCTCTTTGTTGTTGCGCGACTGCCAAGACTTAGGCATTGCTGAATATTGTTCATCTTTTACGTTTTCAACTGCACCGCTTTCGCCGTCTTCAAACATGCTATCTCTCCTATTATGCTGTTTTGATAATGCTGTAATTGACAGTAACGACAAAATTGCTATCGCCTGTTGTAAACGCGCCAGTTTGATTCGATAAATATAATGGCTGATTAACAGCATTCGCATAAGCAATCGCTGTTGCGCCTTGAATAGTTTCGACTGTGCTAGCTGTTAAACCATTAATAGTAGCCGCCGCCAATGTTGCTGTGGCTAGTGTGCCTGCGCCATGAACAGTCGCCTCGTATTGTGCCGCAATCGCGCCACCGGAGGCATATTGAGCGCTGCCATAAGTCATCGCAAACGCGACTTTATTAACCATGATCAATCGGTTGGCACCAGGAGCTGCTAACAATAAAACCGGCGCTGCATACATGCCTAAAAATTGTGCTGAGCTAACCGCTATAGAAGCCGATAGTGCAGCAGCATCTTGTAAATAAGTTAAAGATGTAAAGTCAGAGCTAACACTAAAGATTGCTCCGCCGTCTGATGCAGAAACTGCTACGAAATCGCTAGTCTGCCAAGTAAAAGCACCATTATTCGCTAGACTAATGTTAGCAGCCTGAGCAGTAATATAACCAGGCGCAGATGCGGTAGCCAGTGTATCAGTCGTTAAAATACGCACAATCGATGGAACAATCCCATAATCGCGGGAGATAGTAGTTATACCTGTCATTGTTGCGCTCCTGGTCGGGTAAGATTTGTTTATATTGTGCGCGTGTGTATTGACAAATGCAAGATGAGCAATTTTGACTTATCCACAGAAACTGGGGATAACTTTAGAGGTTAAAAGCCTGCAATTCCGTTAAAACAGATTGCAATTTAATCACAAGGGGATTCTTGGCAGCGTTGGGGTCAATCGTTTCGACTAGCTTGATGACGCTTTCGAGTGTTGCGATAATCGTCTGCAGTTCAGCTAAAATATTCATGCGCTCACCCTATAGTCTATCGATTAATTTTGATAATAAATCTTTAGTATCGCTATCTGGTTCTTTTTGTAATCTCTCACCATAGATTTTCGGTAACAGCTTTGCTGCCAGCCATTTTCGCGTGTCTACACGCAAGCGCGAACGGTTCACAGCTTCATTATTGCAAACCTCATCACCATTTTTATTGATTGTTTTATCATGGGTAACATCGTCAGCAATATCCAAGCAATCTTCGGTCATTAATTCAGCTTGAGCAATTTTTGCTTTAGTATATTGGGCAGAAAATACCTCTTTCGACCATCTCCACTCATTTATTGTCTCTTTCGTTGGCATCCAATCAAACATAGCAGTAAGTCTATTTAAACCAAGGGAGTGAGTAGCGACCGCTCGGCAAATTTTAAATCCTAGTTCTTCTGTATAAATTGTTGGCCTACCACTTTTTTTAACTTCGCTCATTTAAGCCACCGTTATTACCGCGTCTTCTAAATCATTAACGAATCGTTCTTTCTTATCAGCACAAGATAAATCATAAGACACTTTCCAAACCAAAACCGCCGCAACAAACAACAAAAAATAAAGTCTCTTACGCTTATACCACACAATTTTTGTCATGCTCAATTATCTCACAGTTAATACCCGAATAATATACTGAAAATAAATGTTGTCAACTGCGTGTTGCCATGCTATTGTTAACCTGTAGTAAACATTAACGAACTCAAGGAACGCGACAAATGACTAAATTACAACTCTTAACAAACAAAGATGGCAGCAACTTATACGAAACCTACAAACAACTCGAAATCTATCGTGATGTAGACAGACAAGTTAAAGCGCTAACAAAAGAAAAAGAATCTTTAGCCAAAGAACTAAAGTCTGGTTTTTTTCTGCATCACGATGAGTTTATCTACGAAAGCCGCTTACTAGCAACGTACTATTCACAGTGTCGCGTTTCACTCGATCAAAAGCGCTTAGAAGCGGAACAACCAGCGATTTACAAAGAGTACCAGACCATTTCTGAGCATCGCGTATTCTTATTGAAATAGGGATATTTTATGGGAATCAACGCATACAGAGATGAAGAAAAACCCGACCCCCACTGGCAATCTATGCCCAGAAAAGCGTCATGTCAGTGGTGCAGGGGAGAGATAAGCGAAACAAAGCCAGTGTCATTTGATATTGTCATAATGCACTTGAACTGCTGGGATAAAATGCTCGAAATAATGGGAGGTTGTTAAATGAAGGTTTATGTTGTATTTGGAATCGCTGTGGATAAAAACCTTGATATTCATAAGGACATTTTACGTGTTTATGGCCGAAAACCAAAACCAGAAGAATTCGAAGACACCGATTTTTATGATGTTGATTATGAAGAATTTGAAGTTATACCATAAAAAGGAGACTAAAAATGGATTTCATCAAAGAATGCTTCACCGACACATGGCTGATCTTATTATTTTTCGGCTTGCTAATCATCAGAATCAAACTGGATAAAGGAAACTGCAATGACTAAATACACAGAATTATTAAAGACTCTGCGCGAGATGGACGAGCTGCAAATGACAAACCTAATGGACGACTTAGATGATATAACGGTCGTCAAGCAACTACGCGATTGCGCACTGCACAATCTAGAAAATCGCACGCCAGAAACTTTCGAGGTAACGGGCGAAGACGAGAAAAATGACTGGGAATCGATAGACGATTTGCAGCGTTATAGAGATATTAAATCATCATAACCAGGAGTAGAAGAATGGAAATCAAAATCACCGAAGAAAGCACAGCACAAGAATTTTTCGGCGCACTCGAAATGTCAGTCATAAGCTGTTATTTAGCACTAAAATCACTAGGCGCACCTGTCGAATCGATCATCAATATGAAATTATGCGTTGATAAATTACACGCGACGGCGCTTAACTTGATCGTCGTCACAGCAGACAGAGAGGCCGACCCAAAATTGAGAAATAAATTCAGCCAACAGCTTGATATTGAATTACAAAACTTTCGCGGCTTGTTAGACTTTATTAAAAACCAAATGAAGGAAAATTTACAATGAATCAAGAAATGACCCCTGTACCCGATAACATCGAATACGAAAATACGCCCTCAAAAGAAAATCATGATAAACGCTATCAAGATGGCTATAAAATGGGATTTTTAGACGGTCAAGTAAAAGGATTGCAAGAAGCTTTAGCAATCGTATTAGAAACAAAAATCAAATCACTTGAGGTGGTAAACAATGAACTACACAAGTAAAACCAAACCGTTTGATCTTGCCCGCGCATTAGCGGGTGATAAATTCATGAGAGAATTTGATAGAGCGGAACCTATCGACTGGTATCATTTCAAAGAAATAAACGAAATTGTATGTTGTTTTAATCTACATGAGGATTTAGCGAAATATAACATCCATGGCGAACGATATCATTTTTCTATTACACATAAATTAGTCATGCTTCCTAAAACAAAAAAGCTTTGGATAGCCATTTTCAAAGAACGTAGCAATCTAGGATATCCACATCATGTAGCTTCACACGCATACTTCGAGAAAGAAAGTTTAATAAAGCAAAGCTACACAGAATCCGAACATGATTTCATCGAAATCGAGGTAGAAGAATGACTAAAACCCCTAATTTAGTAAGATTCCCTATTTTATCTATTCTGTCAGCGCATCTGGCAAAATATCCCCCAGCAGAACCAACACCTATTCAGTATATAGAAATAGATTTAGTTTGTTTAGCGACTAATCATCGATACATTAATGATCTTATCGGGGATAAAAAAGATATTTTAACTTATGAATTATGCTTAGATATTAGTAAATGGCTGTTAAAAAAGTACGAAGAAATAAGACATCCGATTCTTTCGCCGCGTATTTTAAATGCTTGCACGCAAATATTGCATATCTCTAATAATCTGAGGGAATATTAATGAGCCATGTCAGACACAATCTACCCGACTACACAAAACTAAGCGATTCCGAGTGTGACGAAGAAAAGCTTAAACTGATGAAACGGAAGCTCGAAGCTTTGCGCATTTATCGTTTAGCGCGTGAAACGATGTTTCAAGTCAATCAAGATTATGACAGAAAATGCGAAGCAATCGACAAATCACGTGACAAGTTAAAAAAGCACAATTCTAATCATAAGGGGATGGATTAATGAGTTTAGCCTATGAAATATTTAAAGAAGGAAAATATAACAAATGGACATGGTTTGAAATAGCTATTGAGCCACCTTCCATTATACATATTTTAATTAATATTAAAAATTGGGGCGTCGCAATGGGGCATCTTACTACTGATAAAAAAGCTTTCATTTGCAGCTTGCCCTGCGCAGATAGCCCAGTATTTGTCACTATTCCAGTTCGGAATATCACCCATTGGGCAGCAGTACCAGATTTAAAAAAAGAAGACAGTAATCTCGAGGAATGAACTAATGAGCAAAGAATTAGCCGAAAACTTCAGTAAATTTATGATGCTGATGTTAGAAAAAATGTTAAAAGCTATTGAGCGCATCGAGCGGAAAGTTAATGAATGCAAGTTATGTTATGGATATGGAAGAAGGACATATAATGGTATTGAGCTATCATGCGAACAGTGCAATGGCACTGGCATTACCAGAAAAGGAAAAGATCATCGAGGCATGGATTAATGAAAAAAATAATATTAGATTTTAGCAACGCACTAATAAATTTAGAAAATGTTTTCTCAATAAAATTAACAGGCAGCCACATTATCATCGAAGGAAATTGCGACAGAAATATTATTCATCACTGCGACACTGATGAAGAAGCTACGGAACTTTATGACACAATAAAAAAATCTATAGAGGATGTGATATGCTAACAATCACCGAAAAAATTCAAAATCACATTCACGCTTATGCTAATGCTGGCTATGAAATTCCCGTGTATCGATTAACGGGAGCTGAACATAAAGAATTACTTAAAGAAGCTGAGTCATTAATGAATATCCCCTATACGGTCACAGAGGTAGGCTTTATTCCTGAACCATTTAAAAAAGGCCGAATTGCTCGATATATGGATGTTGAAATGGAAATTGTACAAATCATAGAGGAATACATCTAATGCTAACAATCACATGCAGCATCTTAATATCAATTGCAGTATTCGCATTCATTTTGTGGGGAGCGGGAAAATGTCTAAAGTAGAGGAAAATTTAGAAGATTCTTTTATAGTGGATTTTCTTAATCTACGAAAAAAATATCGAGAACTAATCAAAATCGTCAAACGCGCGGCAAACAATAGCTGCTGTCTCTGCTGCGACTCGTGTTTAGCGTGTGATGCCACGGAGCTTTTACATCAATTAGGAGAAACAAAATAATGGTTCGCAAAGCCTACTTACCCCTCCCAAAGCAAAATAAAATGCCGAAACTATGGGATTACGATTATCACAAACAAGAAACCTGGCCGTGGATTGACTGCACTGTAGCAGGCGTAGAGGAGCGATACATCTCTGCATGGATTAAGAACCCAGCATTTCAGCACGGACATTTGATCGATGGCTATGACTCGCTAAAATCAGATAACGCCTGATTGCATGATCATAGCTAGCTCATCAGCTCGCTTACCGACTTCGACCGCCCATGCTGAATTGAGCATTTGTTTCGCAGCTTCTGCAAAATCATTAGCTGCGATAGCGGCAATCATTTCTTTAAAGTTTAAAACCTTTTCCAAGCCCATATTGTACACCATTTCAACAATGACGGACTTTCTAGGGTCATTCAGAGCATTATAATCAGGGAATTGTTTATAGGCTTCGGTTTCTGCCCGCTGAATATCGTTGCTGAGGAGATATTGCCCCTCCGCTATACTCATCGCCACCCCTTTTAGATTTCGTCCAAAGGCGACGCTTAAATTGCCTCTAGAGTCGATATAAGGAAAAGCCCTGAATCCCTCGTTTTTTTCAACCCTGTCGATCATCTTGGCGCGCACGTCTGGCATCATTGGCTTTCTCCAAGGTTTCACATAGAACAATCATGCTTCTAAATTAAGCACTCTATCGAAAAGCTTATCAATGTCAGCCAAACATTTCACGATAAAGACCGGACAACCTTCCCAATCATCAAAAAATTTCTGCTCATGCGGCGTTAATCGCTGCTTGCTGGGCGGCTGAGCATCGCTTTTAATCTCAATTAGCCCCATCCAAGCATGTTTTCGAAGGTGCTGCCTGCGAATCGATACAAGCAAATCCGGGCAGCCATTTCCGACCGCGCTTAAAATTAATACCTTCGCCCCGAGCTTTCTAAGATACTGTACAATTTCTGTTTGGTTTTCATCGATTCTACGCGGAAACTTCGTCATTCATCCTCTCTGATTACTTAATGATCACTAACCGGTTACTATATGTATAAATTATAAACACGCCGGCTCCTAAATACCATCTTTTCCGTCTAACTTCCGCTTTTGCTTCCCAAAAGGCGGCCAGTCTTCCAATTCTTTAGCCTGTTTTTCGCGTCTGAGCTTCGTTTCATGCTCGGGGGTAATGAGAGACTTGAAACAATCAATCGCCCCGTCAAGGTTATCCTCGGAGGCTTCTACCTGTTCTGTAATATATTCGTCCAGGGTTTCTTTTGGCTCGCCATAAAGTTGACCAACCACGGTCATGTAGTGACGCAAAGTGTGGCGCTTTGGAATGTTCAAAGAAGGGTAAGTTTTTTTCATAAAATCCTCATTTTCCGTCAAGGAGGGTAACATCCAGCTAAAATCCTATTTTGATCTACTATTGTACTATTCTACAGGGTAACCAGGTTACCCTGTCATATACATTATTTTTTCATTTTTAATTATATTGATTGTGAAATGTTCTATTTTATCCAAAAACAGGGTAACCAGGGTAACCAGGGTAACCATTTCCCATACGTTTGGTAAAAGTAAATTTATTTATATTTATATAATGATTAGGTTACCCTGGTTACCCTGTATGCCTGAAAACCCCCGTGGCCATTGATAAAAGACAGGGTAACCCACTTAAAAATAGGTTACCCTACAGGGTAACCTAGGTTACCCTGTTTTGTTGTATAAATTGATGCAAGTGGGTACTTCATGAACTTTGCAGCCGTTACTTTTTCGACCGTCTTTTCCATTAATTTCTTTTAGGATATTCCCCACCCTGCTTGCGTCTGCTCGGGTAGGTTGTCGATAGCCGATTTCCTCCAGAATGGCGCTAGCGGTGAGTGATTTTCGAGCAGGATGCTCCCAGTCGTAATAGGTCAACAATTTCTCTTTCAAGGGGTCAACCTTCTCGTAATCTTGATTAGACTCATTCACCGACGCTTGAATTTCAGACGATAGATAAGTCAATCCGCCGAGCGCCCATTCGACTTGGGCTTCCGCCCATACCTGCTGCATGTCAAACTTTTGATCAATTTCAATCGCTTCGACGGGAATCACCCACCAGCGCCGATTGCCTGTTTCATCTGCTAAAAAATTTTGCTCGTTCACGGTTGCGATATAAGCGGAGCGTCTGACTAGGTGTGTTTCTTTTTTAGCGTAAGGAAATCGAACGTCATCAGCTTGCATGGTGATGAAGCTTTTAAGGCGCGCGATATCTGCCTTTCTAAAAGTAGCATCTAACTCGCCTAGCTCAATAATCCAATGCCTAGCAAGAAGAATGACATTATCTTTGTTGGCAGGATCAAGAATCGCGCCTTCTTTGACAGCGTTAAAATTTCCAGGCTCAAGCGATTTCACCCATCTTGTTTTGCCGATGTTTTGTTTTCCCTGCAAAACTAATACACCTTGATTGATGAAACCAGTTTGGCTAAATGCCGCAGCTATCGCTGCAATCATCCATGTTTTAATAATTTTATGAGATAAAATCATATCCTTTGTTTTGATTGTCGCAATAAATTTATCTAAACGAGGTATGCCATCCCAAATTTTAACTTTAATGCAGTCAACAATAGGGTGGTAAGGATAAATAGCGGCTATTTTATCGAGGTGCATATCTAGATTATTGACTGGCATTCCATTATTAGTCGCAATATAATGAATAGTAGAAAGAGAGTCATTTTCAGAGTCATCTGTAAAAATAGGATAAGCGGGGAGCGTTATCTCCCTGCGTCTTGTCATCAAGTTATAACGTACTTTTGCTTCGAAATGCTTTAGTAACCACTGTAAATTTATAAAAGTATCCAATACCTTTATATTAGTTTTTTGCTGGATTACTTCTGGATAATCTAAATAATGTTGAACGACTTTGACGCTATCTGATTTAGCAATTTGTGTCATAAATAATACTCCGTGTAAAACTATTGATTTAATTTCCTATAAAGGTTTTTATCCACGATTTCAGGTGGGTTTTAAGTCTATCTCTGTTGCGGGGGCGTGCGTGAGATAATAGTTCATTCCACAATTCGCATTGTGTCATTTCTACTACCTTTTTTAATTTGCGCGAATTATTGATACTAGGTTGAGATGTTTTGTTTCGTCTGTTATGATTTGCCATGGTTAATGTCCAGTTAACTATTACGAGTGAGTGTGGGTAGCTCGAACTACCCCACTATCCTACACTTAAATCCTTATTATTCAATAACAAGACATTCTATTTTATTTTTTAAACATCCCTTTCAAGCCCCGAAAACATCCCGAGCTGCAGCTTTCAGTTTCGCGCATATTAACCTCTACCTTGACGCTTTGCGTCACGCCTTGGTCTTTCTGTGCGTCCTGAAAGAACCGCTGACTGCGTGGGCTAGGTTCAATCCGTTCTGCATCTTTGCGTTCGCGTTTGTGAGTGGTTTTAGGCATAGAAGTTACCTCCACTCACTACTCTACACTTTTCATTCCATTATTTCCCAATCGTTAGCAATCAAATCATTAAATGTTAGAGTGTATTTACCCATTTCAATGGAATGAATATCTAATTTAATCAGAGGGTCAATAATAAAAGCAGGCTTCACTAAAAAAAAATTCCACTGAGAGCGCTTAATCCTGATAAAATTATCTAAGCTTGTCGAATCTTGGATGATTTCCAATAGTTTCATTTTTTTTCCTTTTTATATGGCATTAATTTATTTAAAACTCTAATCGGCGCACTCCCCACTTTTCCGGTCCGGTAATATCGCAAATAGTGAGGAGAACACAACTGATGCGATTTAACCCTGACGGGTCGATCACAGTCGAAGACACAGCAAATATTTTTAGTCATTGTTATTTTACCTCTTTACATTTATTATTGTTATCATTATTATTTGCAACATGAAAAATGTAAAGGCAAAATAAATGAAAAAAACAATAGCTTTAATTTGTATCTCATTTTTAATGGGTGGTTGCTGGGAGAAAGCAAAAGGCGAAAAAATAGGTACGCTAGTCAAAATAGCCAATGAGGGTTTTTGGTGGAAAACTCACGAAGGTGAATTAATTCGTGGCGGCATGAATGACGGCTCAGGCTCCATAGGAAAATCTTTTCATTTTACAATTGAAAGAGATGATATTTTTGAAATAGCGCAAAAAGCCATGAATGACAATAAACAAGTACATATCTATTATCATGTGGAAAGCATAACAGCGCCTTGGCGGTGCGAGTCAGATAATGTATTTGTTGATAAAATTGAGATTGTTAATTGATGAGTATTTTTTTTTGTGGATACAAAGTCTGAATATAGGTGATTTACTCATGGAATTATTGGCGAACTTATTAGCGATATTTCTAGTGTGTTTTGTTGCAGTTTTTGCAAGTGGAATGGCGATACTATATTTATTAAAAATATTTCTGATATGTTTTTAAACAGAGGCTAGCGAAGTGGTATCGCGCTTGGCTTGGAACCAAGAGATCGCAAGTTCGATTCTTGCGCCTCTGAAAGAGTGTCGAGCAGTAGCAATGATATTGCTGCACTCGGAGGAGATCGTCGTCTAAATGTTAAGACTCCTTCCCTGAAAGTTGGAAATGCCAGCACATACACACTGGCCGATCTCTAAAAGATTATGGTAGTAGCGGTGCGGACAGCGACGCACGCGTAAATTGAGGGATTATAAATGGCTAAGATAGAATTTTATATTGAATCTTCTGATAAATTTATCGCTTCATTGAAAGATGATATAGCTCCGCGACAAGGAGAGTTTATAAATATAAAAAATATTACGTATGAAGTTTTACACGTGACGTGGGCTGTCGATCATGCTGATGATAGAAATAAAATATTATTACGTGCGAATGTAGAGTTAAAGAAAGCATAAACAATGAGTTATGGCAATCGCGGCGTGGACAGTGACACCCTATATCTCGGTCATTAGATTAGGTAAAAGAACTAGCAGATAGGATTGACCATTCTAATAGTTTAGTTGCAGCCGGTGCAATTCCGGCCGATTGCCACCGATTTACGGGTGATGAAAGTAGTACGCGCGAATGGGATTAGCCCAGGCCACTCGGCAATAAAAAGTACGCGCATTGTTCACCCGCCAGTTCTAGCACTGGACTGCATCTTGAAAAAGATGCAGACGCTGCTCCCGTTAATCCAGTGTTGCGGGGGTGGAAACGGTACCTAAATAGGGTTAGTAGAACGCCGGAAAACTTGCGACCGGAAACTAGGCGTGACGGCCACCAGAGGTGGTAACAATTTCAACGAAAAAGAGAGAAAAGTAATGCCAAAAAATGTTAGTTATGTTACAAAAAAAGAGCTGAAACAAGTTTTAATCGTTTTGCAAAAAGAAATTCAAACATTGAAAAAGGGAGTTAAACAAATGAAAAAAGACCACGAAGAAAAAGAAAAAATGAAAGGCAAAAAGAAAAAGAAGTAATCCGGGCAGAGATTTCTGTCACACGTAAGGCGGCCTTAATTCCTTGGGGCCGCCAATAAGTGATCAACTAGCTTTGTCATTCTCGCGCATCATATCAAATGTAATGTCGATATCATTCTGCTTGCAGACTTCAATTATTTTCTGCCAGGTGTGCCAGCCAGGAAACCGTTTACCCTTGAGATACATGGTAATAATGCAGCGCCCTTGCAATCCGAGCGCGCGTCCTAAGTCATGACGACTCATCTTAGATTTGTCTAGTATTTGTTGAATGATGTCCGATGCTGCCATAATTGTTCCTCATTTTTCAGCAATATAGCATGTTATCCTGTAGTTGACAAATGATAACCAGGAGTATACAATAGCGCTCACATTAGGAGATCATCATGACGGTTATGAAAACAAAAGATATGGACTGGCGTAAATACCTTAACGAATTAAAAAATTCTACGTTCAAAATGTCAGACGTTGAACGGCAAGAATTTACAGGCTATCTATTACGGCATGACATGGCGGAAAAAGAAAATTGCATGGATATTTTTTCCAGTATTTTGATGAATCATAATGTCATGCTTGCTGATCTAATCGCAGAAGTCTTAATAAACGAATCACCAGAAACAATTGGTATTTTAATTCAAAATATCAAAAATATTGTTACTGATTTCTATCAGGAAACGATAGAATCACTCTTAAATTCACAATCTTAAACAAGGAAAAATTATGCCGTTACGCGCTAAACCGCCCATCACCAAAGCATCACGATTTCAAGCGTTAGTCTATTCGAATCGTGGTGTTGGTAAAACGCATTTTTGCTGCTCTTTCCCCAATGCTTATTACATTGACACCGAAGGATTGGAAAGCTTTGATCATTTTACCAATATGTTAAAAAAGAATAAAAGTGATATTATTCGATTGAATGATATCAGCGAAATAATCAAAGAAGTAAAAGATTTAATGTCAACCAAGCATAGCTATAAAACCATCATTATTGATTCAATTACTTTTCCCATTCACTTGATGGCCAACATGGAAGCCGAGCGTTTGGCTAAAGGTGGCAAAGAAGGCACAGAATTTGGCGCTAATTTAGCTAAAGTTAAGCGATTGACCTTTGAGCTTGGAATGTTACTGACGCGTGCAGACTTAAATGTCATTATCACAGCTCATGAAAAAACAAAATATGAAAAGAATGTTGAAGTCGGAAAATCATCAGATGTTAACGAAAAGATGGAATATTCTTTAGGCACTGTTATTCACTTGAGGCGACTTGGTGAAAAAGTTAAAGCATTCATTGAAAAGTCACGCTATCCAGAATTAAAGACCTTCGAATTGATCGATTTTGATAATGGATACGAAACCCTCTGTGACCGTCTAGGACGCAATCTGTTTGAACGTGAGGTTAAACTCGAAGAATTAGCAACGCCTGAACAAATCGAAGAATTCAAACGCTTGGTGACGCTTTTAAACGTGCCTGATGAAGTACAGCAAAAATATATCATCAACGCTCGCGGAACGACTATTGAGCAAATGAATGCTGAAATCATGCAGAAAACCATTAATCATCTTAAATCAAAAGTATCAGGAGAAAGTAAATGAGCTTGAATTTTAATCCGCAAACCGAGGAGCAAGTGCTGAACCTATTGCCAGATGGCGAATATCCGTTTTATGTCTATGATGCTGAAAATTGGATTGGAAAAACAGGCAAAGAATCGATTAAGTTAACGCTAAAAGTAATTGATCAAAATGGCGCTGAGCGTAGTGTGTTCTGCTATCTATCACCAAATTACTTATTTTTGTTAAAGCACTTTTGCGATGCAGTCGGATTGCAAGAGGCTTATCAAAAAGGAAATCTTGATGCTGGGATGTGTATGAATATGTCCGGTAAATGCAAAATAATCACAGAAGACGCACCCGTTGGCAGCCCTTATCCGCCAAAAAGCGTGGTAAAAGATTTCATCAAAGGCGCACCAACGCTAGATGCGATGAAAGCCAAGCCAAAAACCGAAGAAAAGAGTGACTTTGTTGATAGCGACATACCATTTTAATTAGGACTATATGAAAACGATTGATTACATGCTGATAATATTTTTATTTCTGACGACATCTATACTTCAAATGCTAGCTTACAATGGCATTGTATGTCGCTTAACTGAAATTGAAGAAAATCAAGGTTATTCAACGAGTGCCGTTTTAACAGAAGTGATGCGTTATCGAAAAGATGATTGAAAATAAAGCCAGGTTTTATCCTGGCTTGTTTTTTATATGAGCTGATAAGCGCTTAATGCACTGTTGTATTGAAAATCATAAGCTACATTGATGAGCAAGTCACCAGGCGCTACTGCTACCCCACTTTTACCAACAATGACCGTGGTCGCTAATCCATCAACCGTTAAAGTTGGAGTGGTGGTTAAGTTAGTGTTGGATATTCTAACGCTTACTCTCATGCCGTCAGTTAAAGCTGCATAAGGCGGTGTAAAAGCCGCAATATAAGCATCTGCTGCGCCTGAATCTACTGCATAAGTATATATTTGTTTTTGAAGTTGTGGAGAGTATACAATGCCAGGAGAGACAGATGAATTCATTAAAACAAACGCGCCATACACATTGTTAAACACAAAGAAGTAAGGTTGATATTGGATGATTTCACCACCGGACAAAGCAACATTTCCAGGTAACACAACATTTTCTGTCCAAATACCATTACTAATCGTGGTCGCCCCAGTATTAGTATTTGCCGCCCATGTAATCCATATTACTTGCCCTGGTTGCGTCGTGGATTGAACAACATAAGGATTATTAAATATAAGCGCATTAACAGCACCGCTATCTTGAGCAGAACTATATATATTATATTGTACATTTCCGGCATTTACCCAGGATGAGATTGGATTCATTAAAACAAAATAACCGTTATTACCATCGTATTGCAAAAAACTCATATAAGATTGGTTTAAGTCACCAGGGGCAACATTGTTACTGTTAGGTAAAAATATTGCAGCGTTATGGCCATCCACCGTTACGGTTGGATTTGTCGTTAAATTTGAATGAAGCGGTTTAAATGCTAGAAGCATTCCTCCGGTTAAGGAGACTGCACTTGGAGTCAAAGCAACATTATACGCATCCGCTATCCCAGAATCGACGCCTAAATTAAATTGCCCTTGTTGTACTTGTGTAGCAGTAACACTTCCCCCGCCACCACTTACAAAAGGATTTAATAATATCCATGATAATAAACTAGAGTTATATACCAATGTATAGCTACCGCCCGCTATCATTTCACCGCCCGTTAATCCGGCTAATGTAAAATTAGAAAGGATTGGTAACGCACTGAATTGATTAGTTGCAAAGGTAGATGCACCCGTATTAGATGCAGATAGATTATTGATAGTCAAAATCTGATTATTGGCCACAACTGAATTTAGATTTAAGTAGCTACCCGAATAGGCATTTACTGACCCTTGATCATCAGCAGATACATAGGCGCTCGTTTGTATATCAAAAAGATTACCATTTGAAACGGCCGGATTCATCAAGACATATTGATTTGATGGTGGATCATACGCAAGTATTGCAGAAAAGGCAGGGTCTAAGTCGTCAACAGCAACATTGTCACCGCCCGATAAAACAATCAATAAAGCTCCGGTTCCATTGACATCTAAAGTCGGAACCAATGTGGCATTCGCATTTGCGGGCGTGAAAATTACATAAAAAACACTCGAACCCAATGTAATGACTGGACTTAATGCGACCACGTAAGCATCAGCAACGCCTGTATCAGTGCCAGAATTGAAATCATTATTTTGCACTTGCGTTGGCGTTGCCCCACCATGCGCGTCTACATAAGCCTTTGTTGCTGCATCTTGAGCAAGTGATGGGTCTGCCATGTCAGTTATTTGATTATTACCCATGTCAATATCGCCCGACATGGTGCCACCAGCTAAGGGCAAAAACATGCCGCCACTACCGCCATATTGTTGAACGGTCGAAAATGTTGCATCCGTAAATGTCAGAATCACATTACCGTCAGATGCGCGGCAAGCAATAAAGTCGGTGATAAACCACTGCCACGGCCCCATATTTAAGCCGTTAATCGTATTTTGCTGATTAGTAATATAGCCAGCACTGGTAATGGTCGCTATGGTGTCGTTTGAAGTCATGCGAGCAATTGAAACATTATTGCTTGAGTCTCTTGAAATCGATGTGACTGACATATATTTTCCTTATTAAGAGGTAATCAATTTGGCATACAAATTGCCATAGCCAGCACAACTGCCAGTAAAGCCAACAAAAACTGATAAATAAATCGTAGCAGGCCCCGTTACATATTGTTTTGGCGCGACCAAGCCCGCTTGAGGTATATTTGCTAAATTAGCCGGATAAATCACAGCAACTTGAGATAGATTCGGCACCGTTGCCGATGTAGTGCTTGCCCAGGTGAAATATTGACTAATGGTGGCACCACCAGCCGCAATATAAGTATTGCTCTCGCATTCCCACAAGCCCACTGGTAACGGTATAGAAACAATATCCACCGCTGTTACACTTGTCAGCGCCACACCACCCCCGCCGACTGCTACATGCGCACTTAAAATTGACGCTGAGGGATTTAATAAAATCCAGCCCGTCAATGTAGTGCTATATGATATTTTGTATCTGCCATTCGCCACAATTGCATTTGCCGCCAAAGCAATGGCTGTGTTGCCGTTATAGTAAATATTATTAGCGCCTAATCCGATATTGACTGTCGATGCGCCTGTGTTAGTGTGCGCTGCTGTAAATTCAAACTCCAAACCGTCAGTCAAAGTTGCAGGGGCGGGCGACGGCGTAAACGCATAAGCGTTCGCCACACCACTATCAGTATAATAAACAAAAGTTTGTTTCTGGACTTGAGCGCCAGTCACGCTGCCGCCGCCTACATCTGGATTCAATAAAACCCATGCTGACAATGTGCTGTTATAAGCTAATATATAGCTACCACCTAAAATCATCTCACCGCCAATCAAAGCGCTTAACGTGGCATTAGAAACAATTGGTATTATCGGAAATGACCCAGCAGTAAAAGTTGAAGCGCCCGTATTGGTAGCCGATAAATTATTGATAAATAAAATTTGATCATTTACTGGCGAAGTATTTAAACTTGAATAATTACCCACATAAGCATTAACAACACCACTATCATCTGATGAGGTATAAATACTTGTTTGAATACCAAAAAGAGTAATACTGGAAACAACTGGATTCGTTAAAACATACTGGTTTTGCGCTGGATCATAATAACAAATGGCAACCTCGGATGTATCTAAATCTCCTACTGCAAGATTATTGGTGCCATACAAAACTATCAATAGAGGGCCAGTACCATTGACATTCAATGTTGGCGTTAATGATGTATTGGTATGCGCTGGCGTGAAAATAACATAAAAAACACTAGCACCTAAAATAATAGGCGGACTCAATGCAACGACATGCGCATTAGCAGTACCCGTGTCCGTACCAGAAACAAATACATTATCCTGCACCTGCGCTGGCGTGACAGTGCCACCACCTGTCGTGAGTTGTATCCACTGATTCATTGCTGAATTCCAGTATTCATAAAAATCAGTCGTTGAATTGTACCCAAGCAATCCATTATAAGGCGATGCTGGTCTAGTTGCTGTTGTCCATGTAACTGTAGCAGGTGAAGTTGTATTGATACCGCCAGATAGTGAACTGATACCAGCAACGCGATTGGTTGCTGTATTTAGATTCGCAGATGCAAATTGTGAAAATTTTACCGTGTTCACCATCTCAATAACTCCTAGTTAGGATTGTTTTGCACTAATAAAAGCGCTACGCCAACTTGGGGCGTTGTTGCGCTAATAAAGCTTAGAACATCACCACCATTAACATATTTTGGTTCATGCAATGGTATGAACTCTTGGCCAACAACATCCGTTGCCGTATTGCTAGTTGGCAGTGCAGCGGTGCCATTTAATCGCACCCAAACTTCTGCTGTCGATGAGCAGCGGAAAGTCGCGCGATATTGCTGAGTGGCTGCTCCTGGCACTGTCCACGACAAAGCAGTCGATGCTGCTAAGGTCATCTTAACGCCTTGATTACTAAATGGCATCGTGCCACTGTAATTACTGTTGTAAGGTGTCACTGGGGCTGCGGTTGTCATGATGCTGATACTCCTAGTCTAACGTCTACGGTATAATGATAAGATAGTAATGCTTCATCACCATTTTGACCTGCTGATAAAGTAATAATTGATGTACTAGTATTCGAAGGCTGCATAGTAAATCTATCAGATGACACATTAATCAAATTAAATTGACTAATTGCAAAGTCAGCAGGATTTGTACCTGTGACAGGAGCAGGATTAGTATTATTCCTAATAATTTGCGCATTATATAATCCTGCTGTTGCGCTATCATAAGAATAAATAGTAATACTAGAAGTGGAAGCATAAGAAAGATTAGGTGCAACACGTTTCGTTTCTGTAAAATTTTGACCGAATGAAAATCTAAAAAAACCACCTAAATTGGCACTTGAAGAACCGCCCGATATTGACACAACTCCTGTTGTTGTCACCGCAGTTCCAGGAATTGAGCCAGCAGGATAAGATTTCTCATAATAAAACTGACATTTTCTTAGTGTTTCATCATAGGTTTCAGGCGAAGCATCAATAGCATAATCATTAGGTGTCAATGAAACACGATCAAACGCAACAATATCAGTAAAGCCAGATGTCGTGTTAATAGGTGTGGTGATGTAAATAACTACGCCAACATACGCATTTGTAGTGGGCGAAGTCGGTAACTTAAATTGATTAAATGCGTATTCGGGTAAATTATTATTGCTAGTCGCCCCTAGTTGATAACTAATATCATTTAACGGCTTTACTGCTGTCCAACCAGCGGCAAATATTACATCGCCATTTGAATCCCACCCCGTGATAGGTTCACTATTACCCAAGGCTGGCGGCAAATTAGAACGATAGATTAATCTCATTTTTATATTAGTTACTGTCGAAAAACTTGAAAAAATAGCTGCACGCACTAAACATGATAAGTTTTGCCCCCAATACGGCGCAATGGTTGCAGTATCAATATACTGAATAATCGCAAATCGATTTGCAGCGGTACCCGTTTGAGCTTGTAGCTGCAATCCAAAGTTAACGCCGCCTCCACCTTGACCAGATGACAATGCGCTAGCTGTTTCTTGATATAGAATCGTTTGGTCGGCAATGTATTGACATTTATTCGTGACCAATGTTGGCGCGGCCGTAATAAATTGCCAAGGATTTAAAGCGAACGTCCAGCCGACTAAAATATTTGATTTTGCTTGTTGTAACATTGAGGTTTTGTAAATATTAAATTCTTCATTAACTTGCTGCGCGTATGTCTGCTCAACATAAGAAGGTACGCTGCCTTGTACTGTTCCGTTGGGGATAACAAAAGTATCAGATAATGGCGTATCTTGACCAACAATCTGAATATTGGCAAAAGATAATATGCCAGTAGGCGGCAAAGTAAAATCAAAACTAACGCTAGCCGCTAAACCTTCGTCACTATTAGTGGATGCTGGTAAATTGGTTGCGCCATAATAAGGTTCTAAAGTACCAGTACCGATTGAGCCACTGAATATCACCGTTGATGTACCTGTTGATGGCACATAAGAAACTGTTAACGGCTGGCCAGAGCTTGTGGCAAATGCAGAGAACGTAATTGCAATCGCACCATCACCAAATATAGCACCATTATTTACAAACGTCTGAATCAATGTGGCCGTTGTCCAGCCGCTATTGTTAATGGTCAAATAATAATTAGGATTGCCAGGCAAATCACTATTACCAGGCAACGCAGTTTGCGTCAAAATCGTGGTACCAGCACCCGTCAATACCAATTGCCAGCCAGGAGCAACATCCAAAGTATAAGTGCCTGGCGTGCCTTGCGTAAAAGTGTAGCCAGTAGGTGTGAAATCCACGTCTGCAAATTGCGGATTGATTACGATATTCTGAGCCGTCAGCAATGCGTCAGCTTCCCCTGATGCTCCGCTGATACTAAAATCTTCAATTAGCCAAATTAGCGGGTCAGTTTGAGACGGTCCTTTTCTGACTTCAATACGATAAGTATTATCTTCATTGAAATATATATTGTTTGGCAGCGTGCCAGATGGCTGAAATTGAATCGGATTCGACCACGGTATTAATCCATCAGGGTCGTGATAAACAGCCAACGGAATATAAGGCAGGTCATTTGTCAGAAAAAATATATAATGAGTATCATTTAATGGAACACCTGCGGTATCCACCATATACCAAATTGGGTTTGCTGCGCGTACAAAGTTAGTCATTACTATTCCCCTGATAATTATTCCCTGAATTGGACTTACCTAATAAATATCCCGTACCACCCAATCCAGTCGCGGATAACCCCAATTTCAATACCTTCATGATTTTTTTCTTTTCTGATGTTAACTTTAAACCCTCTGCAATCTCAGGGTGAGCATCCAATAATTTCTGCATAGGAACCGACTCCTCAGATAAAGCCGCTTCAATATTTTTAGGAACCTTTCGAGATTTAGGCGATACCATTTTCGCTATAGTTGGATGCTCATAATAAGTTTGTTTTAGCTTTTTCCACTTATCACTTGCAGCATCCAATAGTTTTGCTAAATCTTCATGACCATATTCTTTAAAGCGGTCGCGGATAGATTCATTAATTTTGTCTCGTGTATCAAGCATTTCGAAACCTAAATTTCTGTCGGCATAAGAATCAGAGCTGATGTTTTGTCTTGCTGTTTTACCTAAATCAGCTTGCAAGCTATGCAGCGCATCATAATCACCACTTTTTGCATCTTCAATTAATTTTTTATTAGAGCGTGTCTTCGCTAGAGTCGATGCCGCCTCATCAATTACTCCTGGTTCGATATCGACTTTACTAACACCGCGCTGCTTAGCTTCATCTTTAACAAAATTAAATATGTCGGATGCTTGAGCTTGCGCAACATCATGCGTCTTTTGGATGCCAGAAACCCATCCTTTTGGGTCAACTTTCTTTATTAATGTTTTGGCAATCTTAGGTAAAGTAAAGGCGGCGGGAACTAAGGCTCCCACTGTTGCGCCCTCGAGTACGTTTGCTCCTCGATCTTCACCAGGCGGCACATATT